>ERZ1673701.265-NODE-265-length-64677-cov-18.476246_pt1 | contig 64677 bp, 67 predicted proteins | sample MGYA00580231_ERZ1673701 | MGnify/ENA primary metagenome ERZ1673701 (study PRJEB41218, sample SAMN15661798) | gut metagenome | host: Homo sapiens | place: Canada: London | collected 2015-08-20/2019-03-30 | study: EMG produced TPA metagenomics assembly of...
TCTGCCCTCCCGGACAGCTTTGTTAGACTACCATACCCCGTGCCGTTTGTCAACGCCTTTTTCTCCCTTTTCCCCACTTCTATAATAATCGTTCTCTCATAAGCGGAATTTATCTCTCCGTTACCCAGAAGCCACTTGACATCCTCCACCCGCCGTGCTACAATCGTTCCACAATCCAAGGGGCGCTGGCGCAAGCTGGCTGAGATGTGACGTAACGCCGTCCGGTCCCTCGAACCTGATCCGGGTAATGCCGGCGTAGGAATGCGATCATATCGATTTTCGGATTTCCGCATTGCGACGCCTGCATGGCTCGCCATGCGGGAATTTTGTTTTTGGAGGTACACATTATTATGAAAAGTCACATGAGAGTCCGCGCCCTGTGCGAAGGCGCCGTGCTGGTGGCCGTGGCGCAGATACTCAGCTACCTGAAGCTATGGGAGATGCCCTGGGGCGGCAGCGTCGTCCTGTCCATGATCCCCCTGGTGCTGTATGCCGTTCGCTGGGGCCTCGGCGCCGGTCTGCTGGGCGGCTTCGCCTTCGGCGTTCTGCAGTTCATGTTTGACGGCGGCTTCGCCATTGGCTGGCAGTCCATCGTCGGCGACTACCTGGTGGCCTTCACCGTCCTGGGTCTGGCCGGTCTGGTGGCCCGCCGCAAGAGCGGCGTGTTCACCGGCACTCTGATCGCCGGCTTTTCCCGCTTCCTGGTGCACTATGTGGTGGGCGCCACCGTTTGGGCGGAATACATGCCCGAGACCTTCTTCGGCATGACTATGCACAGCCCCTGGTTCTACTCCCTGCTGTACAATCTGGCGTACATGCTCCCCAACATCGCTATCACCCTTTTGGTCTTTGCCGTGGCGTACAAGCCCCTGAAGAAGTACTTCACCGCATCCGACCTGCTTCCTTCTCCCGCTGCGGCCCAGCCGGTCAAGGATCCCACCTCTCCCAAATGGGATCCTGAGCGCTGAGCGCTCCCCTCTCCCACGGCTGACGCAGCAAAGCCCCACCCGAATGGGTGGGGCTTTTTCATATCGGACAGCAGTACCGCCTGCAAACGCACCAGGCGGGTGCTCTTTACCGACCTGCGGCGAATACCGTGTTACTCTTTCTTATCCAAATCGTGCAGCCGTATCGTCGAATAACACTTTCGAAGCTGATTGCTGATTTGCGGCGGCGTATTTGCCACCAGCCTTTCATAAGTCTTTTTGCAATACTGCACACGCATAAAACTCCTTGACGGCTTCATCCGATTGATCCGGTGATAATACATTGCAGGAATTGGGGTTTTACTGAAATACATCCAAAACTGCTTCCTGCCGTCCAATAAGCCATAGTCAACGCCAATATGGTGCATATCACTGTAGTAAAAGGTCCTGTGCGTAAACAATGCCCGAAATACGACCCGGTCTTCACATATTTCAGTAACAGCGGCCCACTGGTAACGCGTACAAAAAAGCGTCACCAGCAGCGCAAGATAGATAACCGCAACGAGAAGTGTCACTTGCAGCGCACCCGGAACTCGCAGGAATGCTCCGATGGATTCTTGATGGGAAATCAGCATAATCGCGTATGCTGCCGGGATACTGATCATCAACAATACCGATAGCATAAAGGTATGCGGGGCTGCAACAAACCTTTCTTTCTTCATCACGCACCTCGATCCAACTCTCATTCCTCAGTATAGAAAAAAGCCTTACTTCCTACACCATGCAATGGTTCAAAAGTAAGGCTCTATGGCAGCGGGAGAAGGATTCGAACCCTCACATACGGAGTCAGAGTCCGCTGTGCTACCTTTACACAATCCCGCTGTGTTCCGACGAACAAAAACTATTATACAGGTTTTCTCTTGTTTGTCAACAGTTTTTTCGCGCACGGCTATCTAAAATCTGATGTGGGATTTTTTTGTTTTAGAGTTTTTGAGAAAGGCGGTTGCTCTAAAGTCTTATGTGGGGTTTTCTCGTTTAGGGCTGTTCGGGGAAAAGCGGTCGCTGTAAAGTTTTATGTGGGATTTCCCATCAGAAGCGATTTGTGCAGAAAAAGGCATCGGCATCTAACTGAAGATGCCGATGCCTTTCTTTTGGAATGCAGTGGTAATCAACTAAACAATTCGTCCAGCTTCTGCTGGAGCGTTCCTTCCTTGGCATACGGAAGTGCGTCTAACTGCCGGAAGTTGTGCTTGATGTCCTTCGTATCCTCATTAAAGCCAAGGATGTATGAGAGCGCAATGTGATAGATGATTTCGGTAGGAGCCAGCCCATACACCTGCTTTTCGAAAATGTGGCGCAAGCGTTCTTTGGGGTCAGGGAACTGCTTCTTCATCTGCTCGCTCTGATACAGCCTCTTGACGATTTCCGTGATATAAAGGCCAGATTTCATGTAGAGGTCAATGAAGGTCTTATCGGGGTCATCAAAGCAGCCCGGATTTTCCGCCTCCAGCATATCCACCATTTTCTTAACCATCGTTTTCGGTGTGAAAATCTGATTGGTCTTCTGCGGCGGAATATAATCGAAGATGTCTTCGATGCTCTTTTCGTCAAAGTAGTCCGCCAACTTCTTTTTGAGGCGCAGGAATTCCTTTACAGAGTCATCAAATACCACAGGGTCAAACAGATTCCCCGCAAAGTCCCTTTCCTCTCCCGTTTCGGCATCTGTGTACTTGCCGCCATCACGGAGAAAACGGAACTGGTCGAGAGTAATGCTTGTTACCTCAAGAAATACCGGATTGGGGATGACTGCATCGAACGTAGCCAAAGTAACGGTGTCATCGCCATAAGCCATTAAGAATGACGGTATTGTGCGAGAGAAGCCGCGCAGGTGGTCGCGGACGGAATCTTCTATCCCCGCCTTCTCACGCTCTTTGATTTTCTTCTCAGTTGTTTCCACAACGCTCTGCGTGGAAGTTTCAATGAAGCTCTTTACGGCATCAGAAAGTTGTTCTTGCAGACCGTCCTGCAATTCCTTCTTTTTCTGCTCAAATTCCGCCTCAATTTCCGCCTCACTCTTTCCGGTTTCGTGGCGGGAGCGCAACGCATCCAAGCGGTCACTTTCGGCAGTATTTTGCTCTATCTGGTAGCTGCTATAGACCTTATTTGCCGCCCGGTCAAACTGGCTATTCAGTCCCTTCTCAAGTGCCTTGGCATCCGATACCCTGATGTTCTCTTGATACTTTTCCTTTGCAATGTCGATAATGCTCTTAACGGTTTCGCTCTTAAACTTTTCCTTGAAATCATCAAAGGCCGATTGAGCAGCATCCTGCGACTTTGCTGCGGCATCGTCAAACGCGCTCTTGATTTGAGTATCAAGCGTTCCGTCCTCAACGGTGGCGTAGATTTTATCGCCAAACATATCCTTGGCCATTCCGATTACCTGCTCCTGCGGAATTTCTACATCACCCGTTTCAGGATTGATATTCAACTCATCCTTCGTATTCGGCGTAACAGGAATATCCTTTGCCTTAGGCTCTTCGGCAGGCGTAAACTTGGAAATAATATCAATGACTTCCTGCGGAGCGCTGAAAATACCGCTGATATTCTGGAACAAGTAGTTGGACATGAAGCCCCTACGCACGACCTCCTGCGAACGAATCTTGCGGGGGATAGAGAGTACCTTCTCTGCGTCCAGTGCAATCATTTCACCCTGTTCATCCTCACCGATGACGGGGAAGAAGTTCAGCAGCTCACGAATGTGCTGCTTGCGGGTATCCATATCACCCCTGCCGCTGGCTGTATCGGAAGAAAGGTCATTGGCAAACTCTTCAAAGATGGTCAGCGTTCTTGCGGGGTCAAAGTCGAACACATACGCATTTTCTTTGCGGAACCATTTGCCGTTCTCACAGTACATCCACGGGTTCTGCGCCCGGAACGCCGCCTGCATATAGAGGGCGGGACTTTTCACATTACTGAGCATCAGGACCGCAGTCCACTCAGGGATAGTAACGCCCGTGGTCAACTGGCCGACCGACAGAGTGATAGTTCGGTCATGGTTTGCAATAGCTTCCCGTACCTTATCAAAGGATTTCTGCGTTTCATCACTGTCATCCAGCTTACCATCGCCGGCAGCTACAATGATTTCATATTGCGAGAACACAGGGTGTTCTTTCAGCTTTATAGCAAGTGCCTTGGCACTGTCTACACGGTTCAGCAGCCAGAAGGTATGCTTCAATTCATGCCTCAGCTCATCCGTGGAGAACGGAAATTTAGTTTGTGTGGTAAGCGCATCAAGGAACTTATTGACACTCTCGTTATGAACGAACTTACTGTTCTTGGTTTCAAAGAACTCGTTAAGGTCGAAAGCGTATTCCTCAGTCTCACCGTCGATTTCGATGCCCCTGCTAATCTCGTCTTTCACGATTTCGGACATCTGATATGTATACAAATTCAGGCGCGGCAGACTGGCATAGGGATTGTCGCCCTTTGCGTCATCCCAATCCCGTTTCGCCGCCTGTTCCTCCGCATAGGTCCAGTTGAAAATGGCTCCATCGGGGAACTTATCGTTCGCCAACGCCTTGAACGGCGTGCCGGACAGATGCAGCGTAAATTTCCGCTTGATTTGGTCGAACGCGGCGTCCGTCTTTAATGTATCCACGCCTTCATGGGCTTCATCAATGACCAGCACCGACCACTCGGTGTCTTTGATTTCCTTCAGTTTTTTGAAGTGTCCGCCGAAGTACACAGAGCCCTTCAGGTCCTGTAAGCTGACAAACTGGATATAGCCCTTTACGCCGGTCTTGTCGCACTTCATCCATTCCTCGCGGCTGAGGACATACGGCTTACCTTTCAAGGAGTCCGTTTCGCTGATAAATCGGAAGCCGGACTGTTCACCCATGAACTGCGTGTAGTCAGTGTACCACGAGTTCGCAATAGCAGGGCGGTTTGTTACGATAAGAACACTCCGAGCCTGAACCCTTTTGCAGAAATCGTATACGGACAGCGTTTTACCAAAGCGTGGTTTGGCATTCCACAGGTATTCACCGCCATCGTGCTTATCGTAGTATGCAACCGTGTTGCCAACGGCCTTTTCCTGCTCTGCCCGCAGCTCATACGGAATCACATCCAGTGCTTTCAAAATGCCACGGTCAGCGCGAAAATCATAGAACCGGCTGCGTCCCGTGGGACCGTCGATATGGAACCACTCCGTCCGCGCCTTGTTCGCCACGCCCAGCTTGCGAAGGTAGGCGTGAAACGCCTTGTCCGTGAAGCTCTCTCCGGAGCCATCGTCAAAGATGGCAGCCCCCTTCCACTCCAGCTTCGCCAGTGTATCGGAGGTGTGTGTCTGCTGCTTGATGCGAGTCTCTACATCCTGCTCCTCGGTGTATCCGATTTTTGTCCATCCGTTGTGGTCTGCGATTTGCGGCGTGGAGTAGGCATAAATCATGGGGAATGCCTGCTTCGCGGTATTTAATTTGATGCCCATTATGCCATCTCCTTTACATGAGTTTCGATGAAGTCAATTTCTTCTTGGGAAAGGCCGTACTTCTTGTAGAGCTGCTGGTCGATGTCGGCGATGGATGCGTTCCAGTTGATGTCGGATGTCGAAGTGAAATTCAAAAGAGGAATCTTTGACCAAACAGATTTTGGCGTGTTTTGTGTTACTTTTAATACTCCCAACATCGCTCTAAAGAATTTGGTTTTTATGTATGTCAAACACGCTATTGCATCAGATTTTTCTTGAAATGGTCCAAAATGCATAAAAGTCTGGGTATGAATACTATTTGGTTCTCCGATAAAAGGTCCACTAAGAATCTCCCCAAACTTTCCTGCCCCATTAGCTCCGGGCATAATAACTTTGTATGCCATTACGGAATCCGATTTTTTAATATACCTTGAAGAGATGTACCTTACAGCTCGTCCATTGTTCGCCCGACCATAAACCGCTATACAATTATCGAATTGATTATCTGTGAAAACCTCTGGCATCTTATTGAAAATATTGGCATCAATAATATACTCATTGCCCTCCGTGAGTCTTGATTTCAGGCTCGGATAATCGACATATAATTCGTTTGTAAACGAAAATGCACTTTTGGGAAAAAACAGTTTCGAGAGCCACTCGCCTGTCGCATTAGTCACTTTTCGCAAAATTGAATTCAGTTCAGGGTAGACTGTGAATACGCCAACCGCCCCATATTCCCTTCCCTTGTTACGAATTGTAATTGCAATTCCGCCTTTTATTTCAGTTGAGGGAAATACCACAGAAGCGTCTGATTCGTAACAAAGAACCTTAAAGTGCTTGTCTGTCAACATTTTCTCATTCCATGCTTTCGGAGTTTGCCCTGCATCAAACAAAAAGCGAGCCGGAGTAATCATCTCGGTGACTTCTGCAATTTTACTCGCCTCTTCCATAAAATAGTGATACACTGGCTCCTGTCTATTGCTGGCAGGATTTTCTACTTGGTAAGCAGGATTACCAATCGCAAAGTCCCATTTCATTCTGATTTTCCTCCCCTTATCGTGTCGTAAGATATGGAGCAATCTTTTCTCCAGTCCATCACGCGGCAGATGGGCATAATCGGAAGCTGCTGTTCCTCTACCACATTGTCAAAGAAGTCCAAAAGGGTGATTTGTTCTTCCTCCTGCTTCGGAATACTGAACGGTATCGTCCCGGTCAGGCCATCCATCTGCCAGAAGTTCCAGCAGATGATATTCGTCACTTTCCGCAGCAGCTTTATGTCGGGTCTTGCGGCAAACCGCGCCTCGTAATACTCCGCAAAGGTGTGCAGGACATTGCCACGGGCAATCAAAAGGTTGTCTCCTTGGAATTCATAACCGTAGGAGCTTTGGAGAGCCCTCTCCGCCCACTTGAGCCATTCCGTATCGTCGGCAGCATTCTCACTGACAACCCGCAGCTTCCTGTCCAGAATGCCGATTCTGTCCTTGATAGGGATGATGTCACCTGTGGCCGCATCGTAACGAGACACAATATAAGGGGCCTCGCCGCAGGTTATCTCAAGTCGCTTGGAGTCCACATATCCCTTCCACGAGAGCTTTCCGTCAAAGGTGATAGGCGCGGAGCTTGTGACCCAGCTTGTGCCGGTTTCCGTGTTGAATACATTGGGTCTGTCAAACCACTCCTCGTCGCAGTGGTTGTTCATTTTGTTGACTATCCAAGAAGGGGTAAACACCTCGGCTTTCTTCCTTGTGCGGGCAAGCTGCTCCTCCGCCGCCTTTTCCACACGGGGCTGGATTTTGATTTTCATATAGCCCAGCAGCTTGTCCACGGTGATTTGCGCCGTTTCCGCAAAATCGGGACCGTTTTCCAAGTAGGCGTCCGTGGCAAAGATAATGTTCTGCTTTGTGGTTTTATCTTGAAGCAAGCGGTCGAGGACCGGCGAAATCGGATAGGATTCAAAATCAATCAGTTTACTCACTGCCGTTTCCTGCTTTCGTCGTTTTCATTTCGGTCAGCGGCGCGGCAGCCGTTTGTGTCGCCTTGACACAGTGTTTTCAGAGGGATATCATGCCTCTGCATAGAGGCATGAAAACGCCGGCGTTTTCCCGATAATATAAATATACCACTTTTCCATATTATTTCAAGTATTTGCGTCCCGCAAAAGTGCAAATCAGATAACTATTTCGCCACACTTTTTTGCAATATTCTCTTGCAAGTATAGAACGCTTGTACTATACTATAAACGAGGCGGCGGTCGCCTTAATTTCACTATCGGAGGGCTGTACTTATGGCAAGGAATCATACAGATATTACCCAACTGGAAGAAGTGGACATGAGGGAAGTCGCCCAAAAGCCCTGCTTGAATCTGGAAGGCATCATCGAGGAATCCTGCCTTGAGCCCATAAACAGCGATGACTACTGGCTTTTCAAGTGCCGCATAGAGGACTATCGTAATCGCCGATGTCCCCTTTGCAAAGGCACCGCCGTCCACAGTCATGGGGATTATGGAAAACCGCGACTGATTCACGATGTCAATGTCGGGAAAAAGCGCGTGGATATTCTGCTAAAGGTAAAACGATACCTCTGCGATTCGTGCGAAAAGACATTTACAAATATACCGGAATGCATCCTTGAAAACCGGCAGATGACAGACCGGCTTTTTGAGCTGATACAACGAGATTCTTTTCGGCACCCGTTCACCGAGGTAGCGGAAGAATACGGTTATTCCATCACCACTATCGCTACTATATTCGACGACTACGGCGCGAAGCTGGAGGCCAAGCGCGGCCCAGTCGTTGCGCCACGGGTACTCGGTATCGACGAAAAACACATTGTAAACAATATGCGTGCGGTCTTTGTGGACGGTGAAAGCGGCTGCCTGTTGGAAATGTGCGAGGACAACAAGCGCGACACTATCCTGCATACGATAGAAAACATGGTCGATTACGACACAAATATTGAGATAGTCACAATGGACATGGCCTGCGGATACCGTAGTTATATACAAGAATGCCTGCCCCGTGCAACCATTGTCGTGGACAAATTCCATGTGTACCAAGACTTTCTCACAAAGGTCGGCACGGTGAAAACGAAAATCACTGAACGCATCAAAAGCCGCATCAATGCCATGCCGGAGGGTCCTGAGAAAGAGCACCTGAATGCCATAATGAAGATGGCGCAAGCGAACAACTATCTGTTCAAATATGGGGAGGAGAAAATAGCGGAGGACTCCAGTCGCCTCTCCAAGATGGCTAATATCTGTGAGGCTTTCCCTGAGTTTAACCATCTGCGGCTTATCCGCACCGGCTTTGAGCGCATCTACGCTTCCACAGATAGAGCTTCCGCAGAAGCTGTCTGCGACAAGTGGGCGAAGCTGATTCCGCCTGCAGGTCAAAAGCAAATCACCGCATGGGAAGAGCACTTCCATGTGGATGCAGAGCTATTTGCAGAGCTCAGGCCCTTTCGCAACACGATTACTCGCAACTGGCGGAATGAAATTTTCAACTACTTCAATGTGAACTGCCAGTTCACCAACGCGGTGGCGGAAGGATTGAACTGCTTTATTGAGAGGATTAACCGGCAGGGAAACGGATACGGTTTCAAACGGCTCCGTATCAAAGCGCTGTTCTGGGATACCGCAGGTGAGCGGGTCAAATATGTAGTAAAGGAAAATCGGCTCTGGAAGTCGTCCAAGCCTGTTCATTCCTTCTTTACCGGCTCCAACAGCAGCTTTTCCTTCAATAATGGGTACTATGAGACCACCTATAGCATCGAACCGGAGGAAATCCCGCGAAGCCGGACGGCGCCATTCTCCGTTTTGGAGTATTATCAGCTACTCAAGGACGCCGGCTTCAATATACTTTAGTAAGGGGGAATTATTATGGCAATGACAAACGTGCGGATTGACATGGAAACCGCCCTGTACGAGCAAATGGCCGCGCTGTGCGCCAAACTTGGCACCACCGTTGAGGCGATGGCGGTACGGTTCAGCGAAGAGTTCGTGCGGATGGAAACGCCTCCCGTGCCTGAGTCCTACGCCTCTATGAGCGTGGAGGACAGAATCGCCCTCATTGCTCAAAACATTCTGCGGGAGTACAATTCCAAATGACAGAAAGCCTCGTGAGAGTAATTCTCACGAGGCTTTTACCAAGCGTTTTAACTTGAAACCCTTGTGCTGCAACGCTTCTTTGTATATAATTACTGTAAAATTAGCGAACGGAAATTCAGGGAGGCTATTATGGATAAAACATATCAGAAGTTTTTGCGGAGTGGAATTGACCTCTCTCCTGTGGGAGTGGAACGTCGTGAAGATAATGACCCTTATTTCTGCACGCCAAAGGGTGCCTCTATATTTGGCTGGGCAGGCGTGGATGGCATCCACTTTTGCTTTATACGAGGATTTGGTGGTATGGTCTTTGCTGTCAGTCCCATGAACTCCGCGCCTGATTTCGTTCACCCTGTGTCGAAAGACTTTGCAGACTTTTTGCGGCTACTTCTTGCTTGCGGTGATGTAGCAGCACTGGAGCAGGCTTGGATGTGGAACAAAGCACAATTTGAATCCTTCTTGCGGAATAATCCACCGACGCAAGCACAACAGGCAAGGCTGTCTGAAGTCGCTGCACGGCTGAACTTGACTCCGATGGAGCATCCGTGGGCGTATCTCAAAGAGCTACAAGCATCCTTTGATTACGAAAAAATCAAGTATACAGAGGACTATTACGATGTTGACATGAACCCTGCGGCAGAATCGACTGCTCCGGAATGGAAAGTCTACTTTGAAGGGAATTTCTGGGGGCATTTGGGAAAAGACCGTGCCGGAACGGAAATCCGATTGAATAAGCAATTTGACTGGGCGGGGCATCATTGGGTTATCCCTGCGGTGTATTCTTGCAGCAAGGGGCTGGTCGTGGATTTCTGTATGCGTGCCGAGGTGGAGGACATCCGCAGATTCATAGCAAAATGGAACCTGACTGCTGAGAATGATTCAGCGGAAAACTTTACGCAGGAACAGCAAATGCAGATGGAACTGGAAAATCCGCTTGACCTTGATTTCAGCGCCAAAATAAAGCTGAACGGAAAGACATTACAGTCTTCTCACGGTTGTGCAGTAGGCATCATTCCATGTTTGCCAGATGGAGTAGCAAACGAGAAAGTGGCGCAAGCAGCAGCCGCGCATTATGGCTTAGACGACTCCTACGGCTGGATGATTTACAGGGAGTCTTATCCGTGGGGCAGGAAACGCCGCCCTGAAATAAAATCACTTTCTCTTGCGATGGAGCAGCAGCCGTGCCACGTACCCGGCCCGCATTTCAAGACGTACGCTCCCGGCGATTCGTTTTCTTTCTCCCATCCGGTCAGCGGAACGGAATACACATTGACTGTGCAGGAGTTGGAAGAACAGGCGATTTCTCAACAACAGTTTGACTCGAATCGCTGGTGCTACCCGACACATTTTACTGCCATGAGCTATACCATTTCTCCTGAACCAGATGATGATATTTCAATCTGCGATTGTGCTGAGGGCGACAGGCCTCTGGAAATCGCCCCATGTGCTGACAGCTATGCGCCGGAGGCCAGAAACGGTATTGTCTGTGTCGGTGTTATCGGCGGCGCGGCTGGCCCAGCCGCAGTTGTGTTCGGGAAGAACGCTCAAGAACATCTACACGCTGTTTGCTCCGCGCTGCATTTTGAACCGGTGGCAGAAGATATTGAATGGCGTATTGAGTTTCATGTCGTTCAATTTCCGAGAAAAACATTCTTGCTCATATAACGCTACATACATAAGCCCCCTCGTGAGGTCAATTCTCACGAGGGGGTTCTTTTTCAGGCACCAAGCATACCGCTGCGTAGTGCCTCCACCAGCGGCAGCACCTGCCACTTGGGGATGGTGTACTCGTTGCCATCCAGCAGCAACAGCCAGTATACCTGCCGCTCCAGCAGCAGGGTCTTGTCCGCGTTCCATCGCTTGATGCCGACCTCATAGACGCCATCTCCCGGCAGCTCCACATCGAACCGTCGGCCTTTCGGTGTCTTTGGCGGCCACTGATATTGCAAGAACTTGCGGGCAAAGCGGTACTTGGGGTCTGGACCCACGATGCGGGACACATAGGGATACGCCCGCGTGTTGGGGATATGCGGCACGAATATGGAGTAGCCCCAGTACCAAAGGTCATCGTCGTCCTCGCACAGAGGAACATTGTTTCTGTGGCTCGTGTCCATCGGAGTTGCCCTCTACCGCCTACGACTCAAACCCCGGTGGTGTCAGCTTCCGAAGGATTTCCGCCGCTTCCTCGGCGGTGTAGTGCTTGTAGAGGCCTGCTGATGGATTACTCTTTTCCTCATAGAGTATGTTTGCGATTTCAAGGTTTTCCTCGTCACCCATGTTACGAGCCTTGTTTCGCAAGCGTCCCAGTTCACGAAGCTCTACTTCTTCAACGGGGAGCTCACCAGAAAGGATTGCCTTTTGCCTGTCACTGTAAAACGGCGCGAAGGGTGCCACATAGTCTGGACTATCCTTATTCGTGTAAAGGAAATGCGGCGTACCTTTTTTCATAAAAACACCTCCTGTCATAGAAAATTCTACAACAGGAGGTGCGTGCTTTGTAGCACATAACTTTGAAAATGCAGTCTTTCTTTTTTTGGTGGTGAAAACACAATCATTCGCTTATGGAACGACCACGCTCGCTTCCCCCAATCCCACATCAAATTTTAGATATCCTTCGCGCACTCCTCCCATTTATTTTCACATCTATTTTCCCAACCACTGCCGCAGGCGTTCCCACAGCTCCACAGCGCGGAATTTCAACACATATCCGCTGTCCGCTTCTGTGATAAGCTGCACATCGTCGCCGTCCAGCCCGGCGCGCAGCGCCGTATCCTCCAACTCTGTGCAGGAGGCCATACACAGCGGTGGGTACACCACACACCACCAGTTCCGGCCGGCACCCTCGCCGATGATGACGCGCAGCGCCATGTACTCTCCCGCCGGCAGGGCGAAGCCGTCGTATTCCTTCCGTGGGAATTCCGTCATTTCCAGCGCCGCATGCACAGGGTACGCTCCGCCGCAGGCATCATAAGCCGTCCTCTCCAGCTCCGGCAGTGCCGCGTTTAGATCCTCCATCGCCTCCTCCCTGTTCGATGCCTGACGCAGGATTGCCTCGGCGCGTGTCAACACCGCATCCCGCGCCAGCAGCTTCATAGTCTGGTCGTCTTCGCTGTCCGAATTGGCAATGACGTGCAGGCGGATCATCTTTTCCTGCAAGCCGTCCTGCCGGTGCAGCGATGCCGCACCCACCAACAGCGTTACCGCCAACGCTAACAGCACCGCGATTTCGATAGGTCTCCACTTATTTATATATGTATGCATAAAAAGCACCGTCCTTTGTAGATTTGCCTACATTTTGGACGGTGCTTCGTGTTTTTATACCGGTCGAGCCACAAATACCCACGGCCATGTTTTTTTTAGCGCCTCCGCTGCCGCAGCAGCCGCGCTCTGATCGTCGAACAGGCCAAACACTGCGCTGCCGCTGCCGCTGAGCAGCGTACCCAGCGCGCCCTGCGCCCGAAGTGCATCCTTGATGGTCCTCAGGCTGCTGTCCTTCGGCACCACCCGCTCAAAGCTGTTGTGCAGCTCCACCGCCACCGCATGGACATTGTTCGCCGCCACCGCGTCCTGCATATAGCGGCTGTTCCGCACCAGCAGCGAACCCGGCTCATCCAGCCGCCGATACATCTCTGCCGTGGAATAGCCCTCATCGGGCTTCACCACCACGAACCAACCCGCCGTCAGCGGCGGCAGCGGCGAAACGACCTCTCCCCTGCCCGTGGCCAACTGCGTACCGCCCCGGATAAAAAACGGCACATCGCTGCCAAGCCTTGCCGCCAGCGTTTCCAGCCTGCCGTCGCTTATATCCGGCGCGTACAGTGTCCGCAGCGCCCGCAGCACCGCCGCCGCGTCGCTGCTGCCGCCGCCCAGTCCCGCCTGCACGGGAATGTGTTTCTCCAACGTGATCGTCACGCCATCGCTTTTCGTCCCCGTTTCGGCAAAAAACGCTCGCGCTGCCTTCATGCACAGATTGTCGTCGACGTTCTCCGTCACCGGCACACTGCAAAGCAGTGTGTCGCGCCCTGTACCGCGCTCCGCTGTTACGGTGTCCCACAGACTGATGCGCTGCATAACAGACATTACAGCATGATAGCCATCCGGACGTCGGCTGCCCACCTGAAGCGTCAGGTTCACCTTGGCATATGCTTTTTCCATACACTTCATGGCGGTTCCTCACAAAAAATAGTGCTGCGGCATTGCCGCAGCACTATTATAGCACACTGTACGCGACCGCGCCAGCCTTACTTAACGATCTTGCGGGCCTCGATGTAGTAGCGCTTATCCTGAGCATGACCCATAGAGAAGGTCTTACGGGGCAGCACGCCGTCGGCCATGACGGTCTTGAACAGCTGCTCCTTGCCCATGGCAGGCAGCAGGAATCCCATATTGCCGGGCTTGCTGCCCAGCTCGCGGGTCACATCGTCGCCGTGGATATAGTCCACCTCGCCGCCGTTGTCCTTCAGGTACTGGTCAATAACGCCCTGTAGCGTACCCACCGCCAGCTGCACCTTGGGGTCAGGCACAGTGATAAAGTGGCTCTCGCCGTTCCACACGAACTCGATGGTGTGGCCGTCGCCCTTGCCCTCATAGGCGTTGGGATAGGCGGCGCGGAAGGCGTCCATGAACTTCTGGTGATCCACGCCGAACAGCACCCGGTGGATGGGCTCGAACTGCAGGGCATCGTCGTGGTTATTGACCACCTCCACCAGTGCGTAGCGGACGGGAAGCGCCAGATACTCCTCGGGGGTCTTGCCCTTCTTCTGCTCCTCATAGCAGGCCTTGGCAGTAGCCAGAGAGTGGTTGCCGTCGCCCACGGCGAACAGCAGGGGCGCCACGCCGGAGACGTTGTACTTTTTCTGCATGGCTTCATCGGTGGTCAGGCCCTCCAGAGCATTGGCCACAGCATCGATCTGCTTATCGGACAGCTTAAAGCCGCGGATGTGGCCGCCGTCCTGCATCAGGTCGAAATCATACACCTTCTCCATCCCCTCGGCAGCGGCAGTCAGGGGCTCAATAACGGTCTTGTCAGGATCGTCGATCAGCAGCATCACGTGGGGCAGCTCGATGGGCGCGTTGCGGCGCACCTTGGCCCGGGGCGGAATGCGATCCAGCACGGTGCCCTCGGTGGCACGGATCAGTGCGCCGGAGCCGGGGGTGAAATCGTAAGCGTCCAGGTCCACCATACCGATCAGGCCATGGCGGATCTTGCCGTCGGACTGCTGGCGCTCAATATAAATCAAGGAGTCAGTCAGCGTCTCAAACACGCCGTCCGCCAGATACTTCTTCATGGCGTTATTGATATTCTCAATGTACTCGTCCACGTTGGGTGCCTTCAGGTTGGCTTCCGGCAGGATCAGGCGCAGGGTGGAGGGCGCGTCGCCCACCTTCTCCTCCACCGCCTGCCAGTACTCCGGCTCAGAGGTGAACTGGTCGCAGGCGACGACTGCCCACTTGTTCATGTCCTGGCCCTTGGGCAGCAGGATATCCGCAGGATAAAAACCCAGCTTGTCAAACTTCTTGTTCATGGTCTCCTCCTTTTGTATATGTACATGGTCGTGTACAGATTGTTCTATACTGATAATACCAAATTAATGCTGCTTTTGCAATCGCTTTTCCAAATTTATTCAGGCAAACTGAAAAATTTTTTGTGTATATACGATATTGCCAGGGAAATGCTATACAAAGCAGTAGTCTTTTCAGAATGGAGGTCTTTGTCATATGAAGGTTCTTGACCGTATCGCTCTGGTACTGGTCATCATCGGCGCTTTGAACTGGGGCGCCGTGGGGCTGTTCCGCTTCGACTGCGTGGCAGCCATTTTCGGCGGCCAGGCCGTGGCCATCAGCCGTGTTATCTACGCACTGGTGGGCATCTCCGGGCTATGGTGCATCACTCTGCTGTTCCGTAACACGCCCACTGAAGCGTAGAGATATGAGATATGGAAAGACCGCCTCTTGGCGGTCTTTCCATATCTCCCGGATTATTTCATCATTTTCATTTTCTTTTCTATGCGCTTGCGTTCCTTCTTTCTGCGCCGCGCTTCATAGCCATCGCTGGCTGCGGCAAACACCCTCTCATACGGCTCCGGCAGCCACTCACTCATATAGCGGCAAAGCTTCTCACCGGCCGGGAATTTAATAAATCCCTTTTTGTTGCGCAGCAGATAGCTCTTGTTCCGGCACTCCTGCGGATAAGACTTTGTGGAAAAATACGCCATATCTACAGGCGTAACCGCTTTTCGCGCCGAACCCGGCCAGCGGTAGTCGATGCCAGTATATCGAATCTCCGTCTTTCTCAGCCGCACTGTCCGCATAAAAGGGCATTTCCAAATGATCTCGTCCTCCGTGACCACAAGGCACCCAAAGCATCTGTACCAGAACTGACGAAGCAGTGCGTAGTACAACGACACCTCTACCAGCAGGAGAAAGGGTATCTCCCACCATGCCAGCATCATTCCGGCCATTCTGTCCCGCACAAAGAGATACGGGAGCCACACCATAACAGCCAGTACCGCCAACATGAGAAAACGCCCCTCGGTCAGTAGGATGATGTGCTCGTGAAACACTTTTCGCTTTACGATATCCGCTTTTTCCTCCTTGCGTTTCATGGTGCCGCCTTTCCATCAACCTGATAAAGCCTTTTTGCTGACAGTCAAAGCATACCGCCGTTATAGCGGCGCTGGACGCGCCAAAGAATGGCGAACGACGCCGCAAGACCGACGAACAGCACCACCAGAGAAGCGGTGACCGCGCCAGGAAGTGTCCACAGCAGAGGGACAATCCCACTAAGTACCAGTGTTCCCGCAAGGGCGAAAAGTCCGGTGGAAAAGGCCCGGCCATAGGCTGCCATATCCTCCGATCTGACTCTCTCCCTGTGATATTCATGGATCAACCCCGTTTTTCCGTGGTAGATCAGGAGTCCGAGCAGCAGAAAAAGGGCTGCGATGGCCCACATAAGAACAGCATAGGCAATCATAGACTTATCCTCCACAATTTGTTGCATAACTTCTACATATTTTGTGCTCTATTTTACCAATAAATGTTTTACTAATTCCTCGTTCGGGTCAGCTAAAATGGTCTGATAATTGGTATAAACTACCATTCCGGGCTTAGCGGCGGCGGGCTTCTTTACGAACTTTACCTGGGTGAAGTCAACGGGTACTTTTGTGCTGCTTTGCGCCTGGGAAAAATAGGCGGCCAGAGAGGCGGCCTCCGCGATGCTCTGTGCATCGGGTCGTCCGCCACTAGTGGACAGTATGACATGGGAGCCGTGGATCTTCTGGGTGTGGAACCACAGGTCCCACTTCTCCGCCGTCCTGGTGGTCAGGCGGTCGTTCTGCCGGTTGCTGCGGCCCACAAAAATCGGCAATCCGGCGGAGGAACGGAACTCCCGGGGCTTGCTGGGGCGCTGGAAGGGCTGCTTTTTCCCACCCTTGGCGCGAAGATAGCCGCCGTCGGTCAGTTCGGCGCGGATATCGTTGAAATCCTGCTCGGACTCGGCCTGCGCCAGCTCCTGCAGAACACTCTCCAGGTACTCCAGTTCAGCACCGGCTCTGGTCAGCTGCTCCGTGAGGTATTTTTCCGCGGTCTTGGCTTTTGTATATTTTTTGAAGTATTTAGCGGCATTTTCCTGGGGTGAAAGGCGGACATCCAACGGAATATCTATGTCTTTGCACGCCGGATCATAGTAGTTCTGCGCCGTGAGGCGGCTCATGCCGCGCTCCATCCGATACAGATTTGCCGTGATCAATTCGCCATAAATGCGCCACTTATCCCGGTCTTTGCTGTCCAAAAGCTCCTTTTCCTGCATGGTGATCTTGCGGCGCAGACGGGCGGCGGCGTTATTGGCCGTTTTCAGCAGGTCCTGTCCCTTCTGCTTGACACGGTCCGCCTGCTCGCGCTTGGCGTAGAAGTCATCCAACAGGACGGAAAAGCTGCCGTACTCCTCTGCCGCTGCCGCGCTGCCGTACTGACAAACAGGCAGGTAGGTGAAGTCCAGAGGCGCGCCGGAGCGTTTCAGCATAACGGGTGTAAAGTTGTTAGCATTCACAGTGTCGCGCCATACGGAGAACGCGGCCCAAAGTGTCTCGGCTGTCCGCAGCGCAGGGGCATCCACGGCACCGCAGGCACGAAACGCGATCTCACGGGCCACCAGCGGTGAGATACCGTTGAAGGTGTCCACCAACCACTTATCCGCAGGCATATCCTCCCCTGCCACGGCGGCAAGACGGGAAAACATCTCCCTCTCCACTGTGAAGGGGTCAACCTTGTCAGGCGCTGCGGGCAAACGATAAAACAGGCCCGGAAGTACCTGGCGGTCCGGGTTCATCTCGAAGTCGATGCGGCGCAGGCAGTCCAGGATACGGCCGTCCTTATCGGCTAAAATGAGGTTGGCGCGGCGGGGAAACGCCTCTAAAATGAGGGAAAAACGGCGGCGTTCGCCCAGCTCATCGGCGGCGGAAATGTGTATGTTTACCACACGTTCCAGCGGTATTTGTTCAATTTTTTCAATAATTCCGCCGGACAGATACTTTCGCAAAAGCATACAGAACATGGGGGGCTGGGCGGGATTGTCCCGGAGCAGCTCCGTCAGGTGCAGGCGAGGCTGCCCCCCTCCGGCGGACAGCAGGAGGCGGCGGCTGCCGCGGAGCAGCAGCACCACCTGATCGCGGGCAGGCTGCTGTATCTTCTCGATACGGCTGCCGGCGACAAGGGGCGAAAGCTCCGCCACCACAGCTTGCAGGCATACGGCATCCAGGGGCATATCAGGTCTCCTCCATCATGGCGCGGAACAGCTCCTCCGCGCGGTTTTTATCACCTTTTAAGTATAAATAGCCCATTAAACACTCCAAACCGGTGGCGGAATGATACTGGGCCGGGGTGGCGCTGCGGGACATGGTGTGGACGTTGGCGTTGCGGCCGCGCTTGTAGACCGCCTGCTCCTCGTCCGTGAGCAGCGGGAGCACCTTCTGCATTTTTTCCGCCTGGGCGGGGGCGCAAACCAGGGCGATGGTGGCGCGGTGCAGATCCTTGCCTGTCGCTGTACCGTGGACACAAAGCCAGGTGCGGACCAGCGTTTCATAGACCGCATCACCCATATGGGCCAGGGCGATAGCGCTCATTTTACGCAGCTCATCAGGGGATAGTTTTGGGGCAAAATAGTTCAAAATGTTCCACTTCCTTTACCCCCTCAGTATGACACATTTGGTTTGTTTTGGCAAGAAAAAGTGTCGACAAGGGGGCACGTATATGATACAATTTAGGCAGCGATGCTTTACTTTTATGTTCCCTTTTTTATACTTTGTTGATACCTTATCACATTTTCTGCGCAAGGCGCACACCAAGCTGCGTCAACAGGCGCATTTCAGGAGGTTTTTTATGCCGCATACGGAAAAACGCTATAAGAAGGGCGAGATCATCTGCCGGCCCAAGGAGATGGTGATGAGTATGTACAACATCCTCTACGGCAGCGTGGGGGTGTACTTCGACTATGGGACGCCGGAGCAGGTGGAGGTAGTGACCTTGCGGGAGGGCGACTTCTTCAACGTCATCAGCTTTTTGGAGTCGCGGCCCCGGAACACCACGGCGGTGGCGCTGGAGAACACCATCGTCAGCGAGATCACCTATGACAACTTCAGCGCGTACTTCCGGGAGAAGCCGGCGAAGATCATGAGTCTTTTGCAGCACATGAGCGCGCGGATGCGGCAGATGCAGAAGGCCTATGTGGACACCTGCCACGCGCTGGAGGTGTACGGCGATAAGGCAAGGCTGACGGCGGAGCACGGCGAGTGGACCGACAGCCACAACCGGACGTACAACCTGCTGAAGGCCATGTTCCCGTCCATGTACCACGAAGAAGAGAAATAGATACGCATCCCCCGGCTTTTGGCCGGGGGATATTTTTTACCGTTATCCTATTTGCAGATACGGGTTGTGGAAACTGGAAAATCCGGTATACTGAGGGAGAGAGGATACGAGGCGCGCGCTTCGGCGCGCACGGGAGCGAAAGGAGCAAACGGATGAAGAGACGATTTCTGGCGCTGGTACTGGCAGGCTGTCTGGCTGCGGTGCTCAGCACCGCAGCGTGGGCGACGTTGCCCACGGGCTTTTATCTTAATGTGGAGCTGCCAAGCGGCGAGACGATCGCGCTTGATGTGGAGTCTGGGGACAGCATCGACAACATAAAAGGAAAATTGGAAACGAAAACCAAAATCGCTGCCGGGGAGCAGCATCTCTATTACGGTGGAAACTTGTTAGTAGATGGCCGCACATTAGCAAACTACAACATTCAAAAGGGCAGCACGCTGCTGCTGACGACAAAAATCAAGGGTACACCCGCCGGAGAAAAGCTGACAGAAGAAAATATGTCGGGCAGCACAATAGGTGCGCCGGTCACGATCAGCGAAAAGACGCTGAATAGCGGCACGTACTATCTGTGCAATAATGTGAACCTGACGCAGACGCTGGTCATTCGGGTTAACGTGACGCTGGACCTGAACGGCTTTGTGCTGAAGATAACCGGCAGCGGCAGCGTTATCCAGGTGGACAGCGGCACGCTGACGCTGGTGGACAGCCACCCCGCCGCCATACACAAATTCGTCAAGGAGGCCACCGGCCTTTGGACGCTGAACGAAAACGCGGGCACCGAGATCGTTAAGGGCGGGGTCATCACCGGCGGGATCGGCCGCGAACATTCTTTCAGTAGTGTGTATGGCAGCATTAGTGAGAACGGCGGCGGCGGTGTGTTTATCAATCAGGACGCCAGCTTCGTGATGGAGGGCGGCAACATCGTGGGCTGCTCTGCGGTTGGCGAACACAACACCGCGGGAGGCGTACTCGTGGCACGAAGCGCCAGCTTTGTGATGAAGGCCGGAAAAATCGCAGGCTGCACCGCAGCGCGGGGCGGCGGCGTGTACGTGGCTGACCGTGACGGAGACTATGCGCTTGGCAGCTTTACCATGAACGGCGGCACCATCGAGTGGTGCGTGGCTTACGGCAGCGCTGCATATGATGACGGAGGCGGCGTAAACAACTTGGGCAGCTTTACCATGAACGGCGGCACCATCCGTAACTGCACCGCCGCTTATGGATATGGCGGCGGCATATCCAGCCTTCGCAACATCACCATATGCGGGGACGCGTTCGTGAGAGACTGTACGGCCAGTCAGGATAAATCCTCCGCAATGTACTTAAATCCAAGCAATCCTGCTGACCGTGCTGTGATCGAGGGCGGGACCTTCCGCGGCAACATTTATGCCTCACCCTATTGCACTGGGATGGTCGCCGTCACCGGCGGGACATTTGATCCCGGACAGCCAAACGGCATAACGCTGCACACCGTAACGTTCAACAGTAACGGCGGAAGCGACGTACCGGAGCAGATACGGGCCAACGCGGCGGCCACCAAGCCCGCCGATCCGACCCGCAGCGGGTATGTCTTCGCGGGCTGGTACACAGACGAGGCGTGCACCGCGGCCTACGACTTTACCAAGCCCGTGACGGACAACATCACCCTGTACGCCAAGTGGGAGGCAGCGCCCCGGTACTACTACAACAGCGGCACCACCACCGATACCGACAATGCCGACGAGGACAAGAAGGGCTCCCCCAAGACCTTCGACCCGGGCGCAGGCATCTACGCCGTGAGCGTGGCACTGTCGCTGACGGGAACGGCATGGATCGGCCGGAAACGGCATTGAGCAAAAAAAGAAAGCCCGCAAGGGCTTTCTTTTTTTGCGTATTCTCAGATGTGCATACAGACGTCCCAGGCGCCCCAGATGACGTTGCGGAGGTTGCCCCACTTCTCGCAGGTGCCGACACGGTAGACCTTGTGGTCATCGGCGGCGATGGGCGCGGGCACGAAGCCGATGCCGTTGACTACACTGTCACACTCGATGCGGATCTCGGTGCCGTCCTGCTGCTTGACCATGACGAAGCCGTCGCCGATCTCGGTGATGGTGGCGTTCAGGTAGACGGGGACCTTCTTGAACGCCAGCATCTCGCGGAGGAAGGAGGCGTTGGCCAGGCAGGTGCCAGGAGTGGCGATCAGGTCGTCGGCGTACTCGACGATGATGGGGTGCTTGCCCTGGAGGACCATCTCATAGGCGGCCTCGCAGGAGGACTGGCCGCCGCCGAAGAAGACGATGCGGTCGCCGGCGTCCACCTGGTTCAACAGCAGCTGGGTAAAGTTGATGGTCTTGTTGAAGCCCTTGACCGGCAGGGTCTTGGGGTGGGAGCCGGTGCAGACGATGATCTCGTCGAACTCGCGGCGCAGGGTGGCGGGGGCGTTGATCTCCATGTTGAAGCGGACCTCGATGTCGTTCTTCTTCAGCTCACGCTCGTACCAGCGCAGCAGGGCCTTGTCGGCCTCCTTGAAGCTCATGGCGGAGGCGGTGATGTACAGGCCGCCCAGCTCGCTGGTCTTTTCGAAGATAACGGGGGTGTGGCCGCGCTGCTTGAGCACCAGGGCGCACTCCATGCCGCCGATACCGCCGCCGATAATGGCGACCTTCTTGGGCTTGCGGGTGGGAACGATCTTGTACTTGTTGTGCTGCATGGTGCTGGGCGTCAGGGCGCAGCGGGCCAGGTGCAGAGAGTCGTCCATGGGCTGCATATTAGGCGTGCTCTTGGACTTGTTGAAGCTGAAGCAGGCGTTATGACAGTTGATGCAGGGCTTGATGTCCTCTACGCGGTCCTCCAGGATCTTGTTGACCCACTCGGGGTCCACCAGGTTCTGGCGGGCGATGCCCACGGCGTCCAGACGTCCGGCGGCGATCTCCTCGGCGGCCTTGGCGGGGTCCATCTTACCGGCGCAGACCACGGGCTTGGAGGTGAAGTTCTTGATGTGTTCCACCTCGGAGAGGTTGCAGTTCTCGGGCATATAGACCGGGGGATGGGCCCAGTACCAGGCATCGTAGGTGCCGTTGTCGCAGTCGAACATATCGTAGCCGGCATCCTCCAGGTACTTGATGGCCTTCTCGGACTCGGCCATATCGCGGCCGAACTCCACGAACTCCTCGCCGGGAACGGCGCCCTGGCCGAAGCCCTTGGTCTTGGACACCACGGAGTAACGCAGGGCCACGGGGAAGTCCTTGCCGCAGACGGCCTTGATGGCCTGGACGATCTCCACAGCGAAGCGGTAGCGGTTTTCGAAGGAGCCGCCGTACTCGTCGGTACGGTAGTTCATGTTGGCAATGGTGAACTGGTCCAGCAGATAGCCCTCATGCACCGCGTGGATCTCGACACCGTCAACGCCGGCATCCTGCAGGAGCTTGGCGGTCTTGGCAAAGGCGTCCACCATCTCGTGGATCTCCTCCACGGTCAGAGGGCGGGACTTGCACTCGGGATACCAGCGGTTGGGGGTGGCGGAGGCGGAGGCGGTGATGTAGTCCACGTTCAGGAAGGGCTTGCCCACGGCGCCGAAGGCCTTGTTCTGGAGCATCTTGACCATGATCTCGTTGATAGCCATGGAACGGCCCATACCGGCGGACAGCTGGACAAACAGCTTGGAGCCAGTCTTGTGGAACTCCGGCAGCCACTCGGCCAGGTCCTTGAACATCTTTTTGTTCTGGTACAGCCAGCGGCCGCCCATGGTGTCGCGGACACACTGCATACCCGGCAGCACCAGGCCCACGTTGTTCTGGGCGCGGTTCAGGATGTGGTAGGCCGCTTCCTTGTCGAAGTGACAGGGCTCCAGCCAGCCGAACAGGGACGTACCGCCCATAGAGGGCTGCACGATACGGTTCTTGATCTCCACGTTGCCGATCTTCCAGGGGGTAAACAGAGCGCTGTATTTCTCGTTCATTCGGTGTTCCTCCTCATATTTTCAGCATACTGCCGGATTTTGCTTCCTTATTATAGCGGATTTTTGGGCGAAGTACAACAGCGAAATTGGAATAAGTGTCGTTTTTCTGGCAAATCCGTGAAAATAACCGGGAAAAAGCGGCAGGGACCTCCCTGCCGCTTTCGGCTTATTCGGTTTCAGGGGCACCGCCCTGCTCCCGGGCGTATTCCTCCAGGGCCTGGGCCAGGACCTTCTTGTCGTGGCGGCTGTGGACCTGGGTCAGGTCGAACCGCGCCCACATATCCGGGCGGCGGGCCATGGTGCGCTTGTAGCTCTCCTTCGTGCGCCAGTCAGCCACATTGCCGTGATGGCCGCTGAGCAGGACCTCGGGCACCCTGCGGCCGTGCCATTCCTCCGGGCGGGAGTACTGGGGATACTCCAAAAGGCCGTTCCAGTGGCTCTCGTCGGTGTAGCAGCTCTCCTCCGGCAGGACGCCGGGGACCATGCGGCACAGGCAGTCCGCCAGAGCCATGGCGGGTATCTCGCCGCCGGTGAGGACAAAGTCGCCTGTGGATATCTCCTCGTCCACGCACTCGTCCAGGAAGCGCTGATCCACGCCCTCGTAGTGGCCGCAGACCAGGATAAGATGGTCATACTGTGCCTTCAGTTCACGGGCCACCTGCTGGGTCAGCACCCGGCCGCAGGGGGACATATAGATGGTGTGGACCCTCTCCCCCGCTTCATCGCAGATATGCTGCCAGCAGCGGTACAGAGGATCTGCCTGCATGACCGCGCCGCGGCCGCCGCCGTAGGGATAGTCATCCACCTGCATCTGCTTGTTGGTGGTGTAGTCCCGTATCTGGTGGGTCTGTATGGTGACAAAGCCCCGTTCCCGGGCACGACCGATGATGGACGAACCCATCATCGCTTCCACCGCGTCGGGGAACAGGGTCATGATGTCAATTCTCATCGGTGGCCAGTCCTTTCATCATGTGTACGCGAATGATCCCGGCATCTGGGTCTGCGGAAGCGATAAAGACCTCCGGCACGGCGGGGATCAGGTACTCGTGGGCACCGCCACGGACCTGGTAGACCTTGTGGGCGGGATAGTGGAGCACCTTGTCCAGCTTGCCCAGTTCTTCGCCGGTGGCATCGTCCAGAACGGTACAGCCCTCCAGCTCGGCATCGAAGTACTGGCCCTTGGGCAGCTTGGCGTCGGTGCGGCGGATGGAGACCGTTTTGCCCTTCAGCGCCAGGGCATCGTCCATAGTGGCGACACCGGGCAAGGCCAGCAGGACGGTGGATTTATGGACCCGGGCGGAGATGACCTTCACGGGCTGACCGCCGATATAGAGGGTCTTGAACGAGGCGATGAACTCCGGGTCGAAGCCGGTGGGGTTCACCTTGACCTCGCCGCGGATACCGTGGGCGTTGACAACAGCGCCGACGGGAATGAAATCGGGACGCATGGGGGTCCTCCTCCCTGTCAGAACATATCTTTCAGCTGGGACAGCGTGAAATGCAGCTGGAAGCGCAGCATATAGTACAGCGCCGCTGCGCCCACGGAGAAGATCAGTCCCAGCAGCGCGCGGGTACGGCCCCGACGCTGGAAGCGCACGGCAGCCACCACGACGCAGACTGCGTCAGACAAAAAGGGCAGCCACAGCAGAATGGTCATGGGCCAGAAGGCCAGCCAGGGATTATAGTTGGCCGCAGTGATGGCGCCCACCAACAGTGAGGCCAGGTCGTAGATAAAGAACGGAACGATCAGGTTGATGATGCCGTGGATCAAGGAACGGGTATCGCCACACATAGCCGGCCCTCCTTTCGACAGAATAACGTATTTGAGTCAGTATACCATATTATGCATATCCGCGCAATGGGATATTTCATACTGTGCCGTGCTTTAACGGCCAGAGATGGTGCTTCTGACAACTTCGCGGCATACCGGCACTACATTTAGTGTGTTTGTGCGGTGGACAAATCACTATATCTTGTGTAACTTTGACAAAGTGCACAAAAATAGGGTGTACTTTTTGGCAGGTTATTTTCCTATATTTTGTTTTTTGCTCTTGAAACAGCACAAGATGTAGTGTATTATATCAACACACGCATCGTTGCGGGTGCAGGCTTAGAGCTGTGTGCCGCCGGGACGGCAGGGAGAGATAGATGAGACAGGAGGACGTACCATGAAGATCATCAAGAGAAACGGCGCCGAGGTGGGCTTCGACATCACCAAGATCATTATCGCCATCACCAAGGCCAACGAGTCCGTGGAGGAAGTAGATCGGATGACGCCGGTGCAGATCCAGCGCATCGCGGAGTCCGTGGACCTGCAGTGCCAGAAGATGAACCGCGCACCTACCGTGGAGGAGATACAGGATATGGTGGAGCACTATATCATGGCCCACGGCGCTTTCGAGGTGGCCAAGCACTATATCACCTACCGCTACACCCGTTCTCTGGTGCGTAAGTCCAATACCACCGACGACAAGATCCTCAGCCTCATCGAGTGCAACAACGAGGAGGCTAAGCAGGAGAACTCCAACAAGAACCCGGTGGTGAACTCCACCCAGCGGGACTATATGGCCGGCGAAGTCAGCAGGGACATCACCAACCGCATTCTGCTGCCCAAGGACATCGTGGAGGCCCACAATGAGGGCATCATCCACTTCCATGACACGGATTATTACGCCCAGCATATGCACAACTGCGACCTGGTCAATCTGGAGGATATGCTGCAGAACGGCACCGTCATCACCGGAACGCTGATCGAGAAGCCCCACAGCTTCGCCACCGCCTGCAACATCGCCACCCAGATCGTGGCGCAGGTAGCCAGCAACCAGTACGGCGGACAGTCCATCTCTCTGACTCATCTGGCACCTTTCGTGCAGATCAGCCGGGAAAAGATCCGCGCCAGCGTGCGGGACGAGTTCGACGCCGTGGGCGTAGCTGTCACCGAGGACAAGATCAACTCCATCGCGGAAAAGCGGCTGCGGGAGGAGATCCGCCGCGGCGTGCAGACCATACAGTATCAGGTGGTCACGCTGCTGACCACCAACGGACAGGCCCCCTTCGTGACGGTGTTCATGTATCTGGGCGAGGCCAAGAACCAGCAGGAAAAGGACGACCTGGCCCTGATCATCGAGGAGACGCTGCTGCAGCGGTACCAGGGCGTGAAGAACGAAAAGGGCGTGTGGGTCACGCCTGCGTTCCCCAAGCTCATCTATGTGCTGGAGGAGGACAACATCCGCGAAGGCAGCAAATACTGGGAGCTGACGAAGCTGGCCGCCAAGTGCACCGCCAAGCGGATGGTGCCGGACTATATCAGCGAGAAGAAGATGCTGGAGCTGAAGGTGGACAAGAACGGCAACGGCCACTGCTATCCCTGTATGGGCTGCCGCAGCTTCCTGACTCCCTATGTGGACGAGAATGGGAACCCCAAGTACTACGGGCGGTTCAATCAGGGCGTCGTGACCGTGAACCTGCCGGACATCGCCCTGAGCTCCGGCGGGAATATCGAGAAATTCTGGCGTATCTTTGACGAGCGCATGGAGCTGTGCCACCGGGCGCTGCTGTGCCGCCACGAGCGCCTGAAGGGCACGCTGTCCGACGCGGCGCCCATCCTGTGGCAGTACGGCGCCTGCGCGCGGCTGAAGAAGGGCGAGCCCATCGACAAGCTGCTGTACGGCGGGTACTCCACCATCTCCCTGGGCTACGCGGGACTGTATGAGTGCGTGAAGTACATGACCGGCAAGAGCCACACCGACCCCAGCGCCACGCCCTTCGCACTGGAGATCATGCACAAGCTGAACGCCGCCTGCAAGACCTGGAAGGCGCAGCACAACATCGATTTCTCCCTGTACGGCACACCGCTGGAGTCCACCACCTATAAGTTCGCCAAGTGTCTGCAGAAGCGCTTTGGCGTCATCGAGGGCATCACGGACAAGGGGTACATCACCAACAGCTATCACGTACACGTCACCGAGCCGATCGACGCGTTCAAGAAGCTGGAGTTCGAGGCGCAGTTCCAGCACCTGTCCCCCGGCGGAGCCATCAGCTACGTGGAGGTGCCGGATATGCAGAACAATCTGGACGCGGTGCTGGAGGTGATGAAGTTCATCTACGATCACATCATCTACGCGGAGCTGAACACCAAGAGCGACTACTGCCAGGTGTGCGGCTGGGACGGTGAGATCGAGGTGGTCGAGGAGGACGGCAAGCTGATCTGGAAATGCCCCCAGTGCGGCAACACGGACCAGGACAAGATGAACGTGGCCCGGCGGACCTGCGGCTATATCGGTACCCAGTTCTGGAATCAGGGGCGGACCCAGGAAATCAAGGACCGCGTACTGCACCTGTAATTCTCTTCAAATGCGGGGCGGGCTTATGCCCGCCCCTGTTTTTCACCTTGCTTTTTCCCCTTTTATTTTTCAGCTCTATTTTAATTTAATATTATTTTAACCTTTGTGGTCTATACTCAGGGTCAGGAGGTCGTTCCATGCATTACGGAGAATTGAAGAAATGTGATATTGCCAACGGTATCGGCGTGCGGGTGACGCTGTTCGTATCCGGCTGCACCAACCACTGCCCGGACTGCTTTCAGCCCCAGACGTGGGATTTTGACTACGGAAAGGAATTCACGGAGGACACCAAGGCGGAGATATTCGCGGAGCTGGACAAGCCCTTTGTAAACGGACTGACGGTGCTGGGCGGCGAGCCCTTCGAGCCGCGGAACCAGCGGGAGCTGCTGCCGCTGCTGCGGGAGGTCAAGGCGAAGTATCCCGGCAAGACCATCTGGTGCTTTACCGGGTTCCGGCTGGACGATGAGCTGCTGACAGACGGCAGCTATCCCCGGTGCGAGGCAACGGATAAGATGCTCGCGTGCATCGACGTGCTGGTGGACGGACGGTTTATGAAGGAACTGAAGGATATCTCGCTGCAGTTCCGGGGCAGCCGGAACCAGCGGGTCATCGATATGAACCGAACAAGAGAGACGGGAACGATCTGCATTTGGGACAAGCTGAGACGATAACAAGGAGGTATCCTATGCGGAAAACACTTTGGTCGGCGCTGGCGCTGGCCGCGATCCTTATATTGGCGGGATGCGGCGAGCAGAGCCACACGGACGGCAGCGGAACAGACAGCGCGACCTATACGCCGGACGCAGGCTATACGCTGGGCAACACGGATGTGGTGCAGCTGAACGGATTTCGCGCCATCGACATTGAATGGGTCAGCGGACAGGTGAATGTGGAGCTGTACGACGGTGAGGGCATACAGTTGTCGGAGACACTTGCCGATGGCAGTGACGTGACGCTGCAGATGGAATGGCGGGTGGACGAGGACGACAGCGAACTGGATATCCGTTCACAGCCGCAGCTTATGAGCTCCACAGAGGAAAAGATCCTGACCGTAAAGCTGCCCCGGAGCATGGTGCTGTATGGACTGGACATTGACGCCGTCAGCGCAGGTGTGTCCGTGGATCTGACGGACGAGGACACGCTTTCACTGAGTGAGTTGGATGTGACCTCGGTCAGCGGCGCGATCAGTGTCTATGCGGCCAACGCCGGGGAGATATCCCTGTCCACCACCAGCGGAAGCATCAGCGGAAGCGTCCGCACCCAAAAGCTGGAGACGGACAGCGTCAGCGGCAGCATTGACCTGGCGCTGGACATCATGCCGACAGAGCTGGAAGCAGAAACCAGCAGCGGGAGCATCGTCATGCAGCTGTGCGATCTCAGCACGCTGCCCTCTCCCCTGCCGGTAGAATTTAAGACCACCAGCGGCAAGCTCAGCAGCGACGTGACCTTCACTACGGTGAAGGACGCCGCGTGGGAATTCCAGACGGTCAGTGGAAACGTGGAGCTGCTGACGGTACGGTAAAAACACGCGAAAAATGACCGCCCGTAAGGGCGGTCATTTTTTGCGCTTGTCAGCGGACCAGCTCGCCCACAGTGGGGCCATTGGCAGCCTGGGACTCGTCGGTGTCGATGTGCATAGTGGTAGCACCGCCCACATTGACGCGGACAACTACATCGTCGAAGATCAGCTTGCGGCCTTCGCCGCCGCAGGCGACCTTGATGATCTCGCCGTTCTTGATGCCCATGGCGGCGGCATCCTCCTCGGTGACGTGCAGATGGCGCTTCGCCACGATGACTCCCTCGGACAGCTCCACCTCGCCGGCGGGCCCGATCAGCTTACAGGCGCCGGAGCCCTTCACGTCGCCGCTTTCGCGGATGGGGGCGTCGATGCCCAGGGTGCGGGCGTCCGTGGCGGAAACCTCCACCTGGTCCGCCTTACGGGTGGGGCCCAGGATGGACACGTTGGCCATCTCCTTCTTGGGGCCGACGATGGTCAGGCGCTCGTTGCAGGCGTACTGGCCGGGATAGGACAGGGGCTTGCGGATGGTCAGCTGATAGCCTGCGCCGAACAGCTTTTCCACAGTCTCCTGGGTCAGGTGGATGTGACGTGCGGACGTCTCGATCATAAAGCTCATAGTGATACTCTCCTTTGTGTGGTTTTTGCGTTTATTTCTTTTTGAATGGGTACAGATCTTTTTCGGAGATGCGTTCCAGCGTCTCCACTTCGCCGACGCAGAAGTAGTTTTTGCTCTCGGCCACCAGAGTGCCGGTCAGGCGGACACAGTCGCCCCGGCGCAGGCGCTTCGCCTCGTCCAGCAGCTCTGCGCTGCCCGCAAGGCGGACGGTGAGGCCGAATCCGGTGTCGATCTCCCCGGCGCTGTTCAGATACCACCAGGGGAAACGCAGCTCCACCGCGCGGCCGGCATAGCGGCCCTGGGCGCCGTGGAGGTACTCGGTCTTCACCTGCTCAAAGGTACGGGGGACGAGTTCTCCGTCCGGCATGGGGAAATAGAGCGTGCCGTACAGGCGGCCGAAGCGCTTGATGCGCTGACCGTGACGACTGACCATCAGGAACAGGACCACGACGGCCAGCAGGGCACCGTACATACCGTGGCCCTCGATCAGGCTCCAGGCAAAGACGGCGACGGCAATGAGGAGCAGCACACGGTTCATGTCATCCTGTCCGCCCCAGATATCTTTCAGTCGGTTCATAAGCGCCCTCCTTTTCTCAACAGCACTCATCTTACCACACCGCGGCTGCGTATGCAAGGGAAATTGCCATGCACGGTACAATTTCCTCTTGTATTCGGCAAAAAATCTGCTATAATCAAAACAACGATTTTTTGCGGTGCTATCACCGGAACTAATAGGAGGCGGTTTTTATGTCCGTAAAGCTGGAACTGTACCGGGTTTTTAAGGAGGTCGCCGAGGTGGGCAACATCACGGCCGCGGCACAGGCACTGTATATCTCCCAGTCGGCGGTGAGCCAGTCCATCAAGCAGCTGGAGCGCGACCTGCAGACCCGTCTATTCGCGCGGAACAGCCGGGGTGTGACGCTGACAGCCGAGGGGCAGATGCTGTATGAGTACGTCCGCAGCGCCATGGGCCTGCTGGAGACGGGCGAGGAAAAGCTGAGCCAGACACGGGAATTGCAGATGGGACAGCTGACCATCGGCGCCAGCGACACCGTGACCAGCCAGTTCCTGCTGCCGTATCTGGACGCGTTCCACAAGCGGCACCCGGCCATCCACATCCAGATCGTGTCCGGACGAAGCCACAAGGTGCTGGGGCTGCTGCGCTCCGGCAAGGTGGACATCGCCTTCGCCAGCACGCCGGCGGACGATGCCGGACTGCGGATATATCCCTGCTTCGATACCCACGCCATCTTTGTGGCGGGGGCGGAGTATCCCTGCGACTTCCGACACATATACACGCTGGAGGAGATCGCGGCGTTCCCGCTGATCCTGCTGGAGCGCAAGGCCTCCAGCCGTTTGTATCTGGAACGGTTCTTTTTGCAGAATGGGCTGAAGCTGAACCCGGAGATCGAGCTGGGCGCCCGGAGCCTGCTGGTGGATCTGGCGGCCATCGGCTTCGGTGTGGCCGGCGTGACGGAGGAGTTTGTCCGGAAGGAGCTGGACAGCGGACGGTTGAAAAAGCTGAAGACCTCCTTTGAGATACCGGCCCGCAGCGTGGATATGTGCCTGCTGAGCGATGTGCCCCAGTCCGCTGCCGCGGAGCGGTTCACGGACTTTGTCAAGGACAGCTTATCCAAGCTATGAGCAGGGCTTTTCGCTCCGGTAAAACCCACAAAAAACAGCAAAACACGCCTAAATAGTTCTCCGTTTTTCCCTGTCGCTTTTCCCTGCGAAATCAGGTATAGTAGGTGTACTATATCTCACGAGAGGAAGTGGTGGTCATGCAGCAGCTGAAGGAGCGTATCCTGCGGGAGGGCCGCGTCCTGCCCGGTAACATCATCAAGGTGGACGGTTTTTTGAACCATCGCGTCGACACGGCGCTGATGCGGGATCTGGCGGACGAGTTTGCCAAGTATTTTGACGTAAAAAATATCACGATGGTGCTTACGGCAGAGGCCAGCGGTATTGCGCTGGCGACGATCTGCGCCGAACGGTATGGTGTACCCATGGTCTTTGCCAAGAAGGCCAAGAGCGACAACATCGAGGGCGGTCTGTACCAGAGTGATATTTTTTCTTACACCTACAAGAAAAAGGTCACACTGCTGGTGAGCCAGGACTGGATCACCAAGGACGACAAGGTCCTCATCATTGACGACTTCATGGCCAAGGGCTACGCCATGCGCGGCCTGATCGACATCGTGAACAAGGCCGGCGCGCAGCTGGCGGGCATCGGCGTGGCGGTGGAGAAGGGCTTTCAGGACGGCGGCGACAGCCTGCGCCGGGAGGGCTATCCCATCAAATCCCTGGCCGTTATCGACAGCGCCGAGAACGGCGTGATCCGCTTCCGGGAGGACGACTGACATGAAAAAGGTGCTGGTTCTGGATTTCGGCGGGCAGTATAACCTGCTGGTGGCACGGCGTGTCCGTGAGTGCGGCGTATACTGCGAGATCAAGTCCTATCGGCTGAGCATGGCGGATATCCGCGCCTTTGGGCCAGATGCGCTGATCCTCACCGGCGGCCCCGCCACCGTGTTCGAGCCCAACGCCCCCATGGTGGACAGAGCGCTGTTTGAAATGGGCATCCCCGTGCTGGGCATCTGCTACGGACAGCAGCTGATGATGCAGCTGCTGGGCGGTCAGTGCCGCAAGGCGGAGACGCGGGAGTACGGCAAGATCCAGCTGACCCACACGGCCTCCCCCCTGTTTGCCGGTGTGCCGGAGACGTCCGTGTGCTGGATGAGCCACGGCGTGGAGGTGGAGCGTATCGCCCCGGGCTTTAAGGTCATCGCGACCACTGACGGCTGCGGCTTCGCCGCTGTGGAAAACGCGGATCGGAAGCTGTATGGCGTGCAGTTCCACCCGGAGGTGCAGCACACGGAGTACGGTATGCAGGTGCTGGAAAACTTCCTGTACAAGGTATGCGGCTTCAGCGCCGAGTGGAGCATGGCGTCCTATCTGGACGAGGCCGTGGCGGAGTGCCGGCGGCAGATCGGCGACGGCCGCGTGCTTCTGGCGCTGTCCGGCGGCGTGGACAGTTCGGTGGCGGCAGCGCTTTTGCAGCGGGCGGTGGGCGATCAGCTGACGTGCATTTTCGTGGACCACGGACTGCTGCGAAAAGACGAGGGCGACCAGGTGGAGCAGGTGATGAAGCACCAGTTCCATGTGGATGTGCGCCGCGTCAACGCGGGACCGCGCTTCCTGAGCAAGCTGGCTGGCGTTACCGAGCCGGAGCACAAGCGGAAGATCATCGGCGAGGAATTCATCCGGGTCTTTGAGGAAGAGGCCAAGAAGATCGGCGCGGTGGACTTCTTGGCTCAGGGTACCATCTATCCCGATGTGGTGGAGTCCGGCCTGGGCGGAGAGAGCGTGGTCATCAAGAGCCACCATAACGTGGGTGGTCTGCCGGACTGCGTGGATTTCAAGGAGATCGTGGAGCCGCTGCGGCGGCTGTTCAAGGATGAGGTGCGGAAGCTGGGCACCGAGCTGGGTCTGCCGGACGAGCTGGTGTGGCGGCAGCCCTTCCCTGGTCCCGGTCTGGCCATCCGCGTTATCGGCGATATCACCGAGGAAAAGCTGACCATTCTGCGGGAGGCGGACGCCATCTTCCGGGAGGAGATGAAGCTGGCCGGTCTGGACCGCACCACCAGCCAGTTCTTCGCAGTGCTGACCGATCTGCGGAGCGTGGGCGTCATGGGCGACGAGCGCACCTACGACTACACGCTGGCGCTGCGGGCCGTGCAGAGCCAGGACTTTATGACAGCCACCTGGTCCCGCCTGCCCTATGAGCTGCTGGACAAGGTCTCCGGCCGGATCGTGGGTGAGGTGAAGCACATCAACAGAATTTGCTATGACATCACCTCCAAGCCACCGGCAACGGTGGAGTGGGAATGATACGACCCCAAAGGTGGCCAAAAACTACAAATACGCCAAAACCTCCGGCTTCGCCGGAGGTTTTGGTTGTACCACGACAAAAGTTGTGGTATGCTGATGAAAAACAGCGGAGGAACACACCTATGCGTCTGATCTCATGGAATGTGAACGGGCTGCGGGCCTGTCTGAATAAAGGTTTCCTGGCCTTCTGCACCCTTGCGGACGCGGATGTCATCTGTCTGCAGGAAACGAAGATGCGGCCGGAGCAGGCGCAGTTTGAACTGGAGGGCTATCACCGATTCTGGAACAGCGCCGACAAGGCCGGATATTCCGGCACGGCTGTTTTCACCCGACGGGAGCCGCTGGCGGTGACATACGACTTTGGCGAGGATATCCACCGGCATGAGGGACGGGTCATCACGGCGGAGTACGAGGATCTCTTTCTGGTGTGCTGCTACACGCCCAATTCCAAGGACCAGCTGGCACGGCTGGACTACCGGATGGCGTGGGAGGACGACCTGCGGGAATACCTCTTGGAACTGGACGCCAAAAAGCCGGTGGTGTACTGCGGGGACCTGAACGTGGCCCATCAGGAGATCGACCTGAAAAATCCCCAGTCCAACCGGATGAACCCAGGCTTCTCCGACGAGGAACGGGACAAAATGACGCAGCTGCTGAGCAGCGGGTTCGTGGACACGTTCCGGGCGCTGTATCCAAAGCGGACCGGGGCGTACTCCTGGTGGAGCTACCGCTTTCACGCACGGGAGAACAACGCGGGGTGGCGTATTGACTACTTTATCGTGTCAGCACGGCTGATGCCCCGGGTGAAGAATGCGGATATCTGGCCTGAAATCACCGGCAGCGACCACTGTCCGGTGGTGTTGGAGCTGACGGAGTAGAGCATTATCTGTAGCGAGCAAAAAAGACCGCCGAAAGGCGGTCTTTTTCGTATAACGACATTTTTTAACCCTCGCTGCTGGTGTCGGCAGGATTTTTAACGGGGATCAGTTCGCCCATGAGGACGTAGCGGGCATTATCAAAATCGTAGTCGCAGGTGCTCAGGGTCAAGATGCTGCCCGTGGGCACATCGGAGCCGGACTTGAAGGTGGACTCGTTGATACACTGCTGGAGATAGCTGTCGCTGAGAGAGGTGGCATACACATCGGCGTCATGATCCACAATACAACCGGCAAACAGGTTGACCTTGTAGGTCTGGTTGGGGGTGTACAGATAGAAGTAGGGATGCGCCTCGTAATAGCTCTGGCTCTTGTAGTTCATCAGGGACGCGAACATCATGCCGGTCTTCATATTGTGGCCGTAGATGAGGTTGTTCTGAGAGGTGAAGTCAGAGTTGCAGCGGATATCCAGGAAGACGGTGCCGTTCTTGTTGTCCTTGCCGTCGATATCGCGGTACAGATAGTACTCGCCGCCCTCGTCCGCGGACTGCACGATGGGCAGCTGCAGCGTCGTATTGGCGCTATACACATAGCCCACCACGTCGGGGTACTTGGCCTGCATGGCGGTGAAGTCCACCTTGATGCTCTCTTCATCCTTCTTGACAGGCTTCTGCGTCTCCTGGCTGTCGCCGTCGGTGCCATCGCCGTCGGTATCGGTATCGCCGGCGGTATCGTCCGGACTGATGAAGTCCTGATTGATATTGTCGTTGATCCTCTCGGTGTCCTTCTGTTCCTTCAGATACGAAATGATCTTGACGGACGAGAACACCAGCACGCCCACCAGGATCACCAAAACGGCGTAATACAGGGCTTTTCCGTTCTTTCTGCCGCCGCGGCTCCTTCTGCTGCGGTGACTGCCGGTACGCTCGACCGGCTGCTCCTGCTGCACACGGGATCTTCTCTTGGGTGCATCGTTCATGGGTACACGCCTCCTTATCGTTGGGTATTGTAACAGGTTTTTTCGTTCAGTGCAAGGGATATAGACAAGATGTAATGAAATTGTAACAGTTTCTCTTTACTTCTGAGAAACCAGGGATTACAATAGAAATGTTGGCTGCCGTATAGACGGCGGAGCCGCCGGCTCCGTTCCATCAAAAAGATAAAGGAGAACCACAATGATCTATTTCAACAGTGATTATCTGGAGGGCGCGCACCCCTCTATCATGGTCAGGCTGGCCGAGACGAACATGGTACAGACTGTGGGCTACGGCGAGGACGAGTACTGTGAGGCGGCGCGTGAGAAGATCAAGACCGCCTGCCAGGCCCCGGAGGCCGACGTGCATTTTCTGGTGGGCGGCACCCAGACCAACACCACCGTCATCGCCGCCATCCTGCGGCCCTGGCAGGGCGTGATTTCCGCCGTCAGCGGTCACATCAACTGCCATGAGGCCGGTGCCATCGAGTCCACGGGCCATAAGGTCATCACCCTGCCCACCACCAACGGCAAGATCACTGCGCAGCAGGTGCAGGACTATGTGGAGTGGCACAGAAACGATGAGTCCACGGAGCACATCGTCCAGCCCGGTATGGTGTACATCTCCCACCCCACTGAGGGCGGCACGCTGTATACCAAGGCGGAGCTAACGGCGCTGTATGACACCTGCCGCCGGTACGGCCTGCCGCTGTTCATTGACGGCGCACGGCTGGGCTATGGCCTGATGGCAGAGGAGAGCGACATGACGCTGCCAGAGATCGCGCGGCTGTGCGATGTGTTCTACATCGGTGGCACCAAGGTGGGCGCCCTGTTCGGCGAAGCCGTTGTCATCATGAACGAAAATCTGAAAAAGGATTTCCGCTTTATTATGAAGCAGCGGGGCGGCCGCATGGCCAAGGGCCGGCTGCTGGGCGTTCAGTTCGACACGCTGTTCACCGACGACCTGTATTTCAAGATCTCCCGCCACGCCATCGAGATGGCTCATCAGATCCGGGACATTTTCGTCTCCGCGGGCTATCCCCTGCTGTTCGACTCCCCCACCAACCAGCAGTACCCCATCATGCCGGATGACGAGCTGGCCATTCTGGGTAAAAGCTTCGGCTATGAGTACTGGGAGCGTGTGGACGAGACGCACTCCGGCGTGCGCTTCTGCGCCAGCTGGGCCACAAAGCAGGAGCACGTGGACGCCCTGCGGGCGGCTGTGAACGCGCTGAAGAAGTAAGCGTTCCTCTGCTGTGAGATAAGCATAGCGCAGGTAGCTGAAATGCACCTTAAAGTTACTTAAAAAAATTCCCCGACGATGTCGGGGAATTTTTTTAGCAAAGCAAAGGCACCCTCGCAGGGTGCCTTTGTCGATAGCGTACTTACGCCTTGGGGCCGGCAGCCACGACCTCGTCGCTCATGTGGGTGTACTTCTTAAAGTTCTCCACAAAGCTGGCGGCCAGCTTCTTGCAGCTCGCCTGATAGGCCGCCTTGTCCTCCCAGGTGTTCTCGGGGATCAGCAGCTCACTGGGCACGCCCTCGATACTGGTAGGCACCTGCACGCCGAAGGTAGGATCGGTGACGAACACACTCTTCTCGATCTCACCGGTGAGGGCGGCGGTGACCATAGCGCGGGTGTAGCTGAGCTTCATGCGCTTGCCGGTACCGTTCCAGCCGGTGTTGACCAGATAAACCTTCGCGCCGGCCTTCTCCACCTTGTCGGCCAGCATGGCGGCATAGACAGAGGGATCCAGGGGCAGGAAGGGCTCGCCGAAGCAGGTGGAGAAGGTAGGCACAGGCTCGGTGACGCCGATCTCCGTGCCGGCTACCTTGGAGGTGAAGCCGGAGACGAAGTAGTACATGGCCTGGTTCTTATCCAGCTTGCTGATGGGGGGCAACACACCGTAGGCGTCGGCGGTCAGGAAGATGACCGTCTTGGGAACGCTGGGGCTCATGCCGGACAGCTCGGCGTTGGGGATATACTCCACGGGATAACCCACGCGGGAGTTGACGGCCAGGGAGTCGTCGTCGAAGTCGAACTCACGGGTGTCGGGATCCATGACCACGTTCTCTACCAGCGCGCCGAACTTGATGGCATTGTAGATCTCCGGCTCACCCTCGGGGCTCAGGTTGATGCACTTGGCGTAGCAGCCGCCCTCGAAGTTGAAGACGGAGTCGTCCGCCCAACCGTGCTCGTCATCGCCGATGAGCATACGGTTGGGATCGGCGGACAGCGTGGTCTTGCCGGTGCCGGACAGGCCGAAGAACACGGCGCTGTCGCCGTTCTTGCCGATGTTGGCGGAGCAGTGCATGGGGAACACGCCCTGCTTGGGCAGCACATAGTTCATCACAGAGAAGACGGACTTCTTGATCTCGCCGGCGTACTGGGTGCCGCAGATCACCACCTCGTGGGCCTCGTAGTCCACCAGAATGGCGGCCTCGCTGCGGGTGCCGTCGATCTCGGGGATGCACTTGAAGCCGGGGGCGGCGATGATGGTATAGTCCTCCTTAAAATCCTTCAGCTGCTCGGCCGTGGGGCGGCGCAGGAGCTGGTGGATAAAGAGATTCTGGCTGGCCAGCTCGTTGACGATGCGGAAGGCCTTGGTGTACTTGGGATCGGCGCCGGCAAAGCCGTCAAAGATAAAGATCTCCTTGCCCTGCAGATAGGCGATGACCTTGGCGCGGATGGCATCGAACTTGGCCTTCTCGATAGGACGGTTCACCTTGCCCCAGGCGATGTCGTCATGGACGGCAGGGGTGTCCACGATAAACTTGTCATTGGCGCTGCGGCCGGTGTATTTTCCGGTCTTGACCACCAGGGCGCCGGTGTTGGACAGCGTACCCTCGCCGCGGCAAAGCGCGTGCTCGGTCAGCTGTGCGGGGGTCAGATTACGATAGACCGCCTTGGCGTTGATGATACCCAGCTTTTCCAGTCCGTAAGTTTCCATTTGCAAAACCTCCTGTTTGAAATGTCACCGCGTCCGCCGCCGGCGGCGCGCTGCTTGCTTGTTCATCTTGGATTATACCATACGTTTAGGACAATTAACAGTCCTTTTTCGCATTTTTCCTAAAAATCTTTCTTTATCTCTGAAAATTTTTTATCATTTCATTCGGTGAGCGCACAGTGGCAAAAACCGTTCCGCCGCCGGATCCCGATCGCATACTTTTCTCTTTACGCAAGGATAACACCGTATTATGATAATGTCAATTTGCGAAAACCACGATTTTCTAAGAGGAGCGCCGCACTATGGCACACAAGATACCCATATGTGAAATACCTCTCGCCCCTGCTGCTGTTCGGCCTGAACGGCGTGGTGATACTCAACGGCGTTGCCGGCGGTACACGGAGCGCCGTGTTTTTCTCCGTGCTGCTGCTGGGCAAAACGCTGACGCCGCCCGCTGGCTGGGTGCGGCGATGGTGCTAGGCGGCGCCATGCTGGCGGAATTCGTACATCCGCACAAGCAGCAAAAGTGACCTTCCCTTTCTCTCCCATGCAAAGAGTAAAACCTCCGACTGAGTCGGAGGTTTTACTCTTATTTGCCGTATATCTCGCTGATGGCTGCCAGGAGCTCCGTTTTGCCGGTGCCCTTCTCGGCGGAAAAGGGGATCAGCAGTGCCTCCTCCGGCAGGGTCAGTGTCTGGCGGATCAGGGTCAGATTTGGCTCGATCTCACTCTTTTTCAGCTTGTCCAGCTTGTTGGCTACAACGATGACCGGGCAGCCGGTGCCCTTGAACCAGTCGCACATGGTCACGTCATCGGCGGTGGGCTTGTGCCGCGCATCCACGATCAGCACGCCCAGGGTAATGAGCCCCTCCTCGGCGAAGTAACGCTCCATCAGGCGGCCCCAGCGGTCGCGCTCCTCCTTGGAGACCTTGGCATAGCCGTAGCCGGGTAGGTCGGTGAAGTATAGCCTGCCGTCGATGTCAAAATAGTTGATCTGGCTGGTCTTGCCGGGGGTAGCGCCCACCCGGGCGAAATTCTTGCGGCCCAGCAGCCGGTTAATGACGGAGGACTTGCCCACGTTGCTGCGCCCCGCGAAGGTGACCTGGGGCTTTCCGTCGCGGATAAATGTCTCCGCCCTTACGGCCGAGAGCACGAACTCCGCCTTATTAAAGTTGATCGCCATGACGCACCTCCTGCATAGCCGGACTGCCCATCACCGCCAGATGCTCCACTGCCGCCTCTTTTTTCGGCAGGGTCAGTGCATGGGCAAACACGGCGTCCACCGTCTCGGCGGTGATAAAGCGCAGCGCCTCCCGTACGGCGGGATCGATGTCCGCCAGATCCTTCTCGTTTTCCCGGGGAATGATGACGGTCCGGATGCCGCTGCGCTTGGCGGCCATGGTCTTCTCCCGCAGGCCGCCGATGGGCAGCACGCGGCCCCGCAGCGTCACCTCGCCGGTCATAGCCACGTCATGGCGCACGGCGCGGCCCGTCAGGGCCGACAGCATAGCCGTGGCGATAGCGATGCCGGCGGAGGGGCCATCCTTGGGCACCGCACCCTCCGGAAAGTGAACATGAATGTCCTTGGTCTTATAGAAATCCGGGACAATGCCCAGCTCGGCGGCACGGCTCCTCAGGCAGGTATAGGCCGCCTTCACGGACTCCTGCATCACCTGGCCCAGATTGCCGGTGAGCTCCAGCTTGCCGGTGCCGTCCATCACACCGGCCTCCACCTCCAGCAGCTCGCCGCCAACCTCGGTCCACGCCAGACCGTTGACAACACCGATCTGGTCGATCTTGCTGCGGGCATCCTCGGCATAGGGCGGCGTATCCAGGAATTCACGCAGGCTCTTATCTGTAACGTCTATGCGCTTTACACCCGTTTCCACCAAACGCATGGCGGCGCGGCGGCACAGCTTGCCCAGCTGGCGCTCCAGCGTGCGGACGCCGGACTCCTTGGTATAGTCGGTGATGATGGCCCGCAGGGCTTCATCGTCCAGGCGCAGCTGGCCGCGGCGGATGCCGTTCTCCTTCAGCTGCTTGGGCAGCAGATGCTCCCGGGCGATGTGCAGCTTTTCCTCGTCGGTGTAGCTGCCCAACTCGATGACCTCCATGCGGTCAAGCAGCGGACGGGGTATGGTGGACGTGGTGTTGGCAGTAGTAATGAACATCACGCGGCTCAGGTCCACAGGCAGCTCGATGAAGTGGTCGCGGAAAGCCCCGTTCTGCTCACTATCCAGCACCTCCAGCAGGGCCGAGGCCGGGTCGCCCCGCATATCGCTGGCCAGCTTGTCGATCTCATCCAGCACCAGCAGAGGGTTCATGGTACCGGCGCGGGTCAGGGCCTCGATAATGCGGCCGGGCATAGCGCCGATATACGTCTTGCGGTGGCCGCGGATATCCGCCTCGTCCCGCACGCCGCCCAGACTCAGCCGGGCGCACTTGCGGTTCATGGCCTTGGCCACGGACAAAGCCACGGAGGTCTTGCCCACACCGGGAGGCCCCACCAGGCAGAGTATCCTGCCCTTGGCGTCCGGGTTCAGCTGCCGCACGGCGATAAACTCCAAAATGCGCTGCTTGACCTTATCCAGGCCGTAGTGGTCCTTATCCAGTATCTTTCGGGCCTGCGCCACATCCGCCCTCTCCCGGGTGAATTTGTGCCAGGGCAGCTCCAGGCACACATCCAGATAGTTGCGTATCACCGAGGCCTCGGCGCTGCCGAAGGGCTGCTTGCCCAGGCGCTCCACCTCTTTTGTCAGCTTGGTATGTATCTCCTCCGGCAGGTCCGCCGCCTGTATCCTGGCGGCGTACTCCTCCAGTTCCTCGTCGCCGTCATCCCCCAACTCGTGCTGCAATACCTTCACCTGCTCCCGCAGGATCATGTCCTTCTGCACCTGAGCCACACGGCGGCGCACCTTCTGCTCCATTTCGCTCTCCAGCGAGATGACGTCCACCTCATGGGTCAGGATATCGTTGACGATACGCAGACGCTTATCCGGGTGCAGCTCCTCCAGCACCCGCTGGCGGTCCTGGTGCCGCAGGGTGATATTCTGGGCGATCAGGTCGGCCAGACGGCCGGTATCGCCGCAATCCAGCACCGCGGCGGCGAAGTCTTCACCGATGCCGTTGGCCAGCTCGCGGTATTCACCGAAGAGCACATAGGTTCGGCGTATCAGTGCCTCGCTGCGGGCCGTATGGCGAGCCGCCATCTCGGGCAGCAACTCGGCCTGGGCCTGTAAAAACGGCTTTTTCTGCCACAGGCGGTGCAGCCGCGCCCGGCTCTCACCCTCCGCGATGACACGCACCGTAGTATCCGAGGTCTTGATGATCTGCAAAATATGACACACCGTGCCGATGGTGTACAGATCCTCCTCTCCCGGCTCCGCCGTGGACAGGTCCTTCTGCGTCACCGCCAGCAGCCGGCGGTCATTCTCCATGGCGTTGTCCAGAGCGAAGATGGAGATATCGCGCTCCGCGTCAAAGGACACCGTCTGCCCGGGGAAAGCCGTCAGGCCGCGCAGTGCCAGCACCGGAATGTTCCGGGTGATCGTTTCCATAGTTGCCTCCTTTCTCCCGCCGGACGGCGGACGTTGGGAAAAGGGTAGTATCCGAACTGCCGGAAAAGCCTTGGCTTTTCCGGCAGTCTGAGTCTCTGTTAAGACGCCGGGGCGGTGGAGGTCTTCTCCGCCGTGCCGGTCTTGAATTTAGCGCGCTGCGCCACCTTTTCCGGGTCGTGCAGCACCGTGGGCTCAGCATTCCCGTCCACACACGCCTTTGTAATGGTCACATCGGTAATAGTGGGATCGGAGGGCACATCGTACATGACCTTGGTCAGCAGTCCCTCCATCACCGCCCGCAGACCGCGCGCGCCGATGTTCCGTGCCAGCGCGGTGTCCGCCACCGCCTCCAGCGCGTCCTGATCGAAATGCAGCTCCACACCATCGTAGCTGAGCAGCTTCTGGTACTGCTTCACCAGCGCGTTCTTCGGCTCGGTGAGGATACGCACCAGATCCTCCCGGGTCAGCCCCTGCAGGGCGGTGATGACCGGCATACGGCCTACCAACTCGGGGATGATGCCGAACTTCAGCAGATCGTGGGGCTGGACCTGCTGGAACAGTTCGCCGGTATGGCGCTCTTTTTTGCTCTGCACCGCATTCTCAAACCCCATGCTGCGCTTGCCCACGCGGTCCTCGATGATCTTTTCCAGACCGTCGAAGGCGCCGCCGCAGATAAACAGGATGTTGCTGGTATCCAGCTGGATGAACTCCTGATGGGGGTGCTTGCGCCCGCCCTGGGGCGGCACATTGGCGACGGTACCCTCCAGGATCTTCAGCAGCGCCTGCTGCACGCCCTCGCCGGACACATCGCGTGTGATGGACGTATTCTCGCTCTTCCGAGCGATCTTGTCGATCTCATCCACGTAGATGATGCCCCGCTCGGCCAGCTCTACGTCGAAATCCGCCGCCTGCAAAAGGCGCAGCAGTATATTCTCTACGTCGTCACCCACATAGCCGGCCTCGGTCAGCGTGGTGGCATCGGCAATGGCAAAGGGGACCTTCAACACCCGCGCCAGCGTCTGGGCAAACAGCGTCTTGCCGGAGCCGGTAGGACCGATCATCAGGATATTGCTTTTCTGCAGCTCCACGTCCTCGTCGCCGCCGAAATAAATGCGCTTGTAGTGGTTGTACACCGACACGGACAGCGCCACCTTGGCTGCCTCCTGCCCGATAACGTACTGGTCCAGCACGTCGTGTATCTCCTTGGGCGTAGGCAGCTCGTCCATGCTGTCTATACCGTCGGCGGCCGTGGTGTAGCCGTCGTTCAGGATATCCATGCACAGCTGGACGCACTCGTCGCAAATTCGGACACCGGGACCCTGAATCATGCGATGGACCTGACTCTCCGGTTTGCCGCAGAACGAGCAGCGCAGGGCCTTCTTATCTTCTGCCATTCGTTTTTACCTCTTATATATGACCTTATCCACCAGACCGTATTCCCGGGCCTCCTCCGCGATCATCCAGTTATCGCGCTCGGAATCCGTCTTGATCTGCTCCGGCGTCTTGCCGGTATTCTCCGCCATGATCTTGTTCAGGCGCTGCTTGATCTTCAGGAAATGCTCCACATCGATCTCCATATCCGTGACCTTGCCCTGGGTACCGGCGGAGGGCTGGTGGATCATGATCTCCGCGTTGGGCAGCGCGATGCGCTTTCCCTTGGCACCGCTGGACAGCAGGAACGCACCCATGCTGGCGGCCATGCCGATGCAGATGGTGGACACGTCGCACTTAATGTACTGCATGGTGTCATAAATGGCCATACCGGCGGTCACGCTGCCGCCGGGGCTGTTGATATACATCTGAATATCCTTGTCGGGGTCCTGCGCCTCGAGATAGAGAAGCTGTGCCACGACGAGGCTGGCGGTGGTATCATTCACCTCTTCGCCCAGGAATACGATACGGTCGTTGAGCAAGCGGGAGAAAATGTCATAGGAACGCTCACCGCGGTTGGTCTGCTCCACAACGTAAGGGACTAAGCTCATAAAAAATACCTCCTGTATGATAGATGCCTGATTATACCCACCCGACTGTGTTTTTCATAAGAGCCCGCGGCGGCGGGGGAAATGTTTTCACCCCGCCGCGCCGGCTTTTCTCTCTTGTATACAGCGAATTACTCCGCGTCCTTCTTGGCGGTCTTCTTAGCCGCAGGCTTCTTGGCGGGGGCCTTCTCGGCCTTCTCCTCACCCTCGGCCTTCTTCGTCGTCTTCTTGGCGGCAGGCTTCTTGGCGGGCTTCTCCACGATCTCGCCCTCGGCCTCCAGCTCGGCCTTCTCCTCAGCGGGGGCCACAGCCTTGGCGCTGTCCGCCACGACCTTGATGACCTTCTCACGGATGACCTGCTCCTTCACTTCCTCGGGGCGCAGATACTTCTTCACGGTATCCAGATCCATACCGTATTTGTCGGCCACGTTCTTCATCTCAGCCTCCACCTCGTCGTCGGTGGCATCCAACTTCTCGGCATCGATGATCGCCTTGACGGCCAGATCCATCTTCACCTGCTGCTCGGCAGGGCCGTAGGCCTGCTTGGTAAAGTCGGCCTCGGTGGTATTGGTCATCTTCAGATACTGGTCGAAGGGGATGCCCTGAGAGGCCAGCTGCTGCTTGAAGCCCTCGGTCATCTGGGCGGCCTGCAGCTTCACCATCTCGGTGGGGATCTCGGCCTCGACGCTCTCGGCCACCTTGGCCATCAGCACGTCCTCAAAGGCGCGCTGGGCAGCCTCGGTGCGCTCGACGGTCATCTTCTTTTTAATATCGGCCTTCAGGTCCTTCAGCGTGTCAAACTCGGACACATCCTTGGCAAACTCGTCGTCAATGGCGGGGACCTCCTTGACCTTGACCTCGTTGATCTTCACATGGAAGATCACGGGCTTGCCGGCCAGCTCAGGGGTGTAGTTCTCGGGGAAGGTGATGTCGATATCCTTCTCCTCGCCGGCCTTCATGCCGATCAGCTGGTCCTCGAAACCGGGGACAAAGCTGCCGGAGCCGATCTCCAGATCAAAGTTCTCACCCTTGCCGCCGTCGAACGCCTTGCCGTTGTCAAAGCCCTCAAAATCGATATCCGCGGTGTCGCCCTTCTTCACAGCGCGGTCCACGGAGACCAGACGGCTGTTGCGGTCCGCCATCTCCTTCAGGCGAGCGTTCACATCGGCAGCGGCCACCTTGACCTCCGCCTTAGGCGCCTCCAGGCCCTTGTACTGGCCCAGCTTCACCTCGGGATACACGGCCACAGTGCACTTGAATACCACACCGTCCTTGGTGCAGCTCTCCAGCTCCACCTCGGGATAGCCGACGACGTTCAGTTCCTGCTCCTTCACGGCGGCCTCATAGGCGTCGGGGAGAATGATATTCACGGCTTCCTCATAAAAGACCTCGACGCCGTACATCTTCTCGATGATCTTACGGGGGGCCTTACCCACGCGGAAGCCGGGTACGTTGATCTTACCGCGCATCTTCAGATACGCTTTGTTGACGGCGGCCTCGAATTCCTCGGCGCTCGTCTCGATGGTCAGTGCGACCCTGCTCTTTTCCAGTTTCTCGCAGCTTTTCACAGTCATTTGTTATTTCCTCCGTTCCGCATGGACAGGTTGTCGTGCCGATGTCCATACAATATAGTATCATAGCAGAAAGCTACGAAAATTTCCACTATTTTTTTTAGTTTTTTCCCTGTTTTTTCAGATTTCTGTATGCCGCAGGAATTAGTGATCAATCGCAAATCTTGACAGGGGTAAAATCCAGGTAGTCAGCGGCCACCAGATGGAATTCCGTGTTGTAATGGAGGCCCTCCAGCGCACGCTTCTGGGCGGCGCCGTGGAGGTGGCCGAAATAGCACTCCTTAACGCCGTAGCGCTGCAGCAGGCGCAGTATCTCCGGACATTCATAGCCCTGATACAAAGGCGGGTAATGCAGAAAACATATCTTTTCACAACTTTCTCCCGCCATTTTCAGGGATGTTTCCAGCCTTCCGACCTCCCGCGCCAACATTTTTTCGTTGTGTGTGCCCTGGTTGTCCAGCTCGTAAAACCAGCCGCGGGTGCCGCATAGCGATATATCGTTATAATGCAGGCAGTTGTTGTGCAGTATCTCCAGGGAATACAGGCCGTACTCGTCAAAAAAGCGCTGCATTTTGGCGGCGGTGTTCCACCAGTAATCGTGGTTGCCCTTCATTAAAATCTTCCGGCCCGGGAGGTTGTGAATAAACGTTAAATCGTTCAGTGACTCCTCCAGGCTCATACCCCAGCTGAGATCGCCGCAGAGCACGGTGGTGTCATTTTCCGTCACCGCCGAGAAACCTCGTTGTATCTTCTCCACATAATTCTGCCAGCGGTCGCCGAAGATATCCATAGGCTTGTCGCTGCCCAGGGACAGGTGCAGATCGCCGATGGTATAGAGTGCCACAGGTCCCCTCCTCTCTTTATTTTCAGTATATGTAATGCGATATCACTTCACAATATTCTTCGCCAGTTGTTCCAGAAAATATCCTCCAGCAGCGACTGGAGATACCCCCTCTCCTCCAACGCCTGATAGAACTTAGCCACGTCCTGCACGCCGGTCATACCAGCAGCCAGGGCCTCGCAGCCATCCAGGTCGCCGCCGATGGCAACTGTCGACTCGCCGCTAAGTGAGAGAAAATGCTCGATGTGGGCAATGAGATCGTCCATGTGGCCGCCGCCTACGAAATCGAGGTAGAGATTGATGCCGACCACGCCGCCGGTATCGCGGACGGCGCGGAACATATCATCGGTAAGATTTCGTCTGTGCGGGCACAGGCCGGGGGCGCGGGCGTTGGAATGAGAGGCCACGACGGGGCCTTTCGCCGCCTGTATCACGTCCCAGAAACCGGCATCAGATATGTGAGAAACATCTGCAAATATTCCGTATTCATACATTTTTGCAACGAATTCACGACCATAAACAGACAATCCGCGGTCAGGCTCATCGGCGCAGGAGCCTGAGAGGACATTGGCGTTGTTCCAGACCGGATTGATCAGTCGGACGCCCCAGGAGGCCACGGTTTCCAGGTGATCCAGGGCACAGTCCAGCAGGTCGGCCCCCTCGACGCTCAAGAGCGCGGCGGTCCGGTGTTGGGCAGCTGCAGCGTCCACCTCCGCGCCGGTTTTGCAGCGTGAGACCAGGTCGGAATTTTCCTGTATTTGGGAAAGGAACCAATCGTGCATTTCACGAAGTTTCGTCCACGCGGTATTTGGAGGCAGCGCGCGTACATCGTCGTACAGGGCAAAAAACTGAGCGCGTTTCCGGTAGTGTTGACCACGGAGCAGGTCCACGTGGCCCCTGTTTTCCCGCAGGGCGGCGCAGGCGGAAAAGTAGGCGCGGCACTCGTCCTCCGTAGCGCCGTAGTCCGGCACCGCCTCTCTTTTCATGCAGCGCCATATCGTATCACAATGTCCGTCAAAATACGGTATATTCTGGATTTCCGTCACAAAAATATTCCTTTCTTACAGCAGCGCAGGCAGGCTGTACCCCCTGTTTTTTTCGGTTTTCTTTCCAATTTCTGTCACTGAAAGGCATCCTCTACATACACGATACGGACGCTTTTTTCATCCCCGGGCGCGTCGGCGTAGACCTCGGCCACATCAAAGCGGGCGGGGCAGTCAAGGCCATTGTCGCAGAGGTAAAAGAGCGCGGTTTTTCGGATACGGGCCTGTTTGCCGGCGGTGACGTATTCCCGGGGCAGGCCCATCTGCGTATTGGTGCGGGTCTTGACCTCCACGAAGCAGAGGACGCTCTTATCCCAGGCGATCAGGTCGATCTCGCCGAAGCGGCAGCGGTAGCTGTGTGCCGCCAGCTTATACCCTTTTTCCCGGAGATAGTCGGCCACCAGAGCCTCGCCCCAAACACCTTCTGAACGGCTCATCGTTAATCTCCCCTTTTCGACGCGGTCTGCACAGGAAAAAATCCCGCTATTTTCTGTGCAGATACCTGTATTTTGTTTAAACGTTTCTGATACCTTGTCTCTACTTATTTTATACCTGATCGGTATCTGCTCGGTATCCGGGCTGTACCTTATGTGAATATTCTGTAGATGCTCTGTGCTATGCCGTGAAAAACGCTTTATGTCCGCCCACCGGCGGACCATTTCTTCAGGAAGGACATACGATGTTCCGCGCATGGGCCGAACTTATCCAGCATTTCGTAATGCAGCTTTGTACCGTAGCCCTTGTGCCTGGCAAACTGATACTCCGGGTACTGCTTATCCAGCACGTCGATGACATAGTGGTCACGGCTGACCTTGGCCAGGATGGAGGCGGCGGCGATGGAGGCGGCGTGCGCGTCACCGCCCACGATACAGCGGTGGGGCGTGGTGACAGCAGCGAACTTACCATGGTCACGGTTGCCGTCGATGAGGGCGAAGTCCGGCCGTGGTGCCAGACCATCGATGGCCAGCTGCATGGCCTTCATGCGGGCGGAGAGGATATCCGTCTCGTCGATCTCCCCAGCGGAGACGGAGGCCACGGACCAGGTCAGGGCCTGCTGCTGTATCCGCAGGAAAAGGGCCTCCCGCTTCTTTTCCGTCAGCTTTTTGGAGTCGTTCAGGCCGGGAAGCTCGAACTTCTCCGGGAGAATAACGGCGGCGGCGTAAACAGGTCCCATCAGCGGACCGGCACCGGCCTCATCCACCCCACAGACAAGGGCATAGCCAGCGTCATGGGCCTGCTGTTCGTAGCTCAGATCTTCCATATCAGCAATACTCCACTATTATCTTCCTGCACGCGCGGCAGACGGAGGCGGAGAGCTTCGTTTCGCTGAAGGCAGACCCCGTCGAATAGTGCCAGCCGTCCAGCACGATGCCGTTCTGACCGGTGATGTATTTCTTCGTCAGGATCAGGGCATCGGCATCGCCGTCCGGCGGCAGAAAGTACAGACCGCGGCTGCCGCAGGCCAGGAGCTTACCCTGCTCCATCTCTTTTCCGCAAACGGGACAATTCATGGCGTTACCTCCTCCGTGGGTGCAGTCTCCAACGTGAAGCGGCCCAGCTTGCCGGCGCGGAACTCGTCCAGCAGGATGCGGGCCATGCGCTCGGTGTCCACCTGGGCGCCGCGCATGAGAAACCCGCGCTTACGCCCGGCCTTCTCCAGCAGCTCATAGCCGGTGTCGCCGGGCTCCACCTCTATTTTATAGCGTTCGGTGAGGGTATCGGCGTAGTGGGCGGCCAAATAGTCCATGAGATAGCAGGCCAGCTCCTCGATATCCAGCACATCGTCCTTCACCGCTCCTGTAAAGGCTAAACGCTTGCCAACCTCCGGGTCGTCGAACTTCGGCCAGAGGATGCCGGGGGTGTCCAGCAGCTCCAGCGTGGGGTCCACGGGCACCCACTGCTTGGAACGGGTGACGCCGGGACGGTCCTCGGCCCGGGCGGTCTTGCGGTGGGCCACCTTATTGATAAAGGTGGACTTGCCCACATTGGGGACACCCAGGACCATGACACGGACCACCTTGCCCACCTGGCCTCTGGCCGCGGCGGCGGCCAGCTTATCCCGCAGGAGCTCGCGGACGGCGGCGGAGAATTTCTCGGTGCCTACGCCGTTTTTGGCGTTGGCCTCCAGCACGGCGCAGCCCTGGGCACGGAAATACTGGGTCCAGCGGCGGGTCTCGGCCGGGTCGGCCTGGTCGGCACGGTTGAGGACGATGAGCCGGGGCTTGCCGGCGGTCAGCTCGTCCACGTCCGGGTTGCGGGAGGACATCGGGATGCGGGCGTCCACGATCTCGCAGACGGCGTCCATATTCTTGATCTCGGCGGAGATCATGCGCTTGGTCTTGGTCATGTGACCGGGGAACCAGCTCAGATTGTCGATTTGCATAGAGGCACCTCTCTTCTCGAGGGTAGTATAGCATACGCAGGAGAAAAAGAAAAGCACCCACTTTTGGTGGATGCTCTCTTTTGGATCGATGCTTACAGCTTCTCGCGGACCTTGGCTGCCTTGCCGACGCGGTCGCGCAGGTAGTACAGCTTGGCGCGGCGGACATAGCCGTGGCGCACGGTCTCGATCTTCTCGATAGAGGGAGAGTGGACGGGGAAGACCTTTTCCACGCCGACGCCGTAGGACAGGCGGCGGACGGTGATGGTCTCTTCGATGCCGCCGTGCTTCTTGGCGATGACGGTGCCCTCGAAGACCTGAACACGCTCACGGGCGCCTTCCTTGACCTTCACGTGGACGCGAACGGTGTCGCCCACCAGGATCTGGGGGACTTCCTTCAGCTGCTTCTCGTTCAGTGCTTTGATGAGATCCATGGATATTTCCTCCTAAATTATAGGTGTTCATGCCGCCATTTGGCGATATCCGCGCACATTCGGGATATCGGCGACAGAGGACCGCCCTTTTTACGCCATGATAGAATAGCATAGATGGCAGAGAAATGCAAGGGTTTTTTACTATATCAGCGAAAAATGTTGCCGAAGGCGTCCAGCAGCTCGCGGCGGCGGATACGGGTGAAGTCCGGGGTCAGCGCCGGCAGGTGGGCCGCGATGGCTTTCTCCAGCAGCTGAGGGTTCAGGCCGGGGTTCTGGGCCTGGACCACCACGGTGCCGGTAACGGCCTGAGCGCCGGACAGGAAGTGTACTTCCTGTATCATGGGAGCGATATCGACGTCGGCCAGGTCCTTGCGCTTGGTGCGCTTCTGGATGACCAGCGCCGGGCGGGTAAACAGGGCCGTCAGGGCCTCGGCAGCGCCGGCGGGGACGCCGGCGTCGTACTCAAAGGTGACATCCGCCCGGAGATACGCCAGGTCGCGGACGGGGCGGGTAGCCGGATAGCAGTCCAGCACGCGGAGACCGGAGGGCATACCGGTGTTGAGCTTTTCGGCGATGCCGCAGCCGTCGGTGTCCTGGGTGACCTCGAAGTCCAGGAGCTCACAGTCGCTGGACTGGCCCACGGGCAGGGGCAGGACGATGGAGATGATGGGATGGGGGTGGTAGCCCTGGGAGTGCTTGATATCCAGCTCGGTGCGGGGGAAGGCGCGCTGGAAGGTGCGGAGCAGGTCCAGGTGGGAGATATAGGAGGCCTGGGCCTCCTTGATGAACAGGAGACGGAGCTTAGACATCGCACTTCCCTCCTACAAGTTTGTTGGCGCCGCAGCCGTTGCAGCGGGTGCGGCAGTCGGGGGTGGTCAGGGACGCGTAGGCCTGATGGCGCTCACGCTTCAGATAGTCCTGCGTTACGCCGGAGGAGATCATGCTCCAGGGGAGCAGCTCGTCCTCGCTGCGGGTGCGGTTGGCGTAGAAATGGGGGTCCAGGCCGCATTCGTCGAAGGCCTCCAGCCAGCGATCCAGGGAGAAATACTCCTCCCAGGCGTCAAGGTGAGCGCCTTTACGCCACGCTGTTTCCAACACTTTTCCCAGACGGCGGTCGCCCCGGGCGAGGACGGCCTCCAGGAAGCTGGTGTCGGAGTCGTGCCAGTTGTAGGTGACGGTCTTGGTCTTGATGGCCTCCCGCAGCAGCGCCACCCGGCGCTCGTACTCGGCCTTGGAGATCTGCGGCTCCCACTGGAAGGCGGTATGGGGCTTGGGCACGAACCAGCTGGTGGAGACGGTGATGCGGACGCCCCGCTGCTTGTTCTGGGCGCTCTCGCGCCAGGCGTGCATGACACGGGCGGCCACGTCGGCAATGCCCAGGACGTCCTCATCCGTCTCGGTGGGCAGGCCCAGCATGAAGTAGAGCTTCACGGCGCTGTAGCCGCCGGCGAAGGCCGTGCGGCAGCTTTGCAGCAGGTCCTCCAGTGTGACATTCTTGTTGATGACGTCCCGCAGGCGCTGGGTGCCGGCCTCCGGCGCGAAGGTCAGGCCGGTCTTGCGCCCCTTGGCCAACCGCTGCATCAGGTCCATGGAGAAGTTGTCAGCGCGGAGGCTGGGCAGGGACAGGCTGACATGACGGGCATCGCAGAAGGGCTCCAGCTCGTCGCACAGGTCCGTCAGCGGCGGGTAGTCGCTGGTGGACAGGCTGGAGAGCGTGACCTCCTGATAGCCGGTGTCGTCGCAGGAGCGGACGCAGTAGTCGGCGCAGAGGTCGCGGCTGCGATTGCGGACCGGGCGGTAGACATAGCCCGCCTGACAGAAGCGGCAGCCGCGGATGCAGCCCCGGAACAGCTCCAGGGTAACGCGGTCCTGGACGATCTCGGTGGAGGGGACGATGGTATTTACCGGGAAATAGGACTTGTCCATGTCGTGGACGATGCGTTTGGTGACAACAGCGGGCGCACCGTCGCGGGGGGTTATGGACGCCACGGTGCCGTCGTCGTGATAGGTCACATCGTAAAGGGACGGGACATAGATACCGTCCAGTCGGGCAGCGGCGCGGAGAAAATCGGCCTTGCTCCAGCCCTCGCGGCGGGCGCGGCGGTGGAGCTCCACCAGCTCCACGGTGACGTCCTCGCCCTCGCCCAGGCTGACCAGATCGATGAAGTCGGCCAGGGGCTCGGCGTTGTACATGGCGGTGCCGCCGGCGATGACCAGCGGGGTCAGGCCGGTGCGGTCCGCGGCGTGGAGAGGGATGTGGGCCAGGTCCAGCATATTGAGGATGGCGGGAAAGGCCATCTCGTAGCCAACGGAGAAGGCCACGATGTCATAGTCGGTGATGGGGTCGCCGGATTCCAGGGCAAAAAGGGGCATATCCGCCTGACGCAGCTCGGCCTCCATGTCGCCCCAGGGAGCGAACACGCGCTCGCACCAGACGCCGGGGATATTGTTCATTACGCCGTAGAGGATACGCATACCCAGGTTGGACATACCGATCTCGTAGGTATCCGGGAAGCAGAAGGCGATGCGGGTGTCTACCGCCGCCTTGTCCTTGAGGATGGCGTTGTATTCGCCGCCCACGTAGCGGGCGGGCTTTTGCACCCGGGGCAGGATGCGTTCCAGTCGTTTATCCATGGTGTAGTCCTCTCCCCTCCCCTGCCCGACGGAGCGTGGGCGGGGGAGCTATTTCTTGTAACAGTTTATTTTATCCGGTTTTGCGCCGTTTGGCAAGACCCCTTTTACGGCCAGCCAAAGGACGCCGGGCAGCAGGAACAGCCCCGCGCCGGTGGTCAGCGTCAGGTATAGGCACAGGACCAGCAGGGCGGCGGAGACAACGGCGCCCACCGCATAGGCCACGCGGTCGGCGGTGTAGGGCTCGGTGCAGAGCGCCGTCAGCAGCCAGAGGAGGCGGCCGCCGTCCATCGGCCGGACCGGCAGCAAATTCAGCGCGCCCAGGATCAGGTGGGCGCCGGCGAAGGGGGCCAGGGGCGGCCAGCCGGTCAGGGACAGCAGTGCCCAGAGCAGGAGGTTGCAGCCGGGGCCGGCGGCCACGGCCAGCAGCTCGCCGCCGTAGGACAGGCGGTGGAGGTCCGGCACGTACAGCTCCGCGCCGGTGGCGGAGAGTGTCAGGCGGCGGGGCGGCGCGTGGAGCGCATGGAGGGTCAGGACGTGGGCCAGCTCGTGGCACAGGGCGGCGGATAGGAGCGCGGCAGGCAGGGTCAACCCTCGGGAGAGCAGCAGAAACGCCGCCAGCAGCACCAGCGCAGAGGGCGAGACGGTGAGGGCGGCGGATGGCTTACGCAAATGTAACATAATAAATGGGGTTCAGATAGGTGTCGTCGTGGTGAAGTTCAAAATGCAGGTGAAAGCCGGTGGCACGGCCGGTATCCCCCATCTCGGCGATGGGATCGCCGGCCCTCACCTGCTGGCCGTCGGAGGCGGTGATCTTACGGCAGTGGGCGTAGAGAGTGGAAAAGCCGCCCTCGTGGGTAACGGTGACGTAGCTGCCCAAGTCGGTGCTGCTGCCAATAGCCGTCACCGTTCCGTCGGCAAAGGCGCGGATGACCGCGCCCTCCTCCCCCGCGATATCCAGACCGTAGTGGAAGCGGCCGTCGCCCTCCAGGGGGTCGCTGCGGCAGCCGAACAGTGAGGTGATCTGGCCCGCCGCGACCGGGTCAACGTAGTCAAAGTCCAGGACCCGCTGGAGCATCTCCACATTGTCCGGCAGTGTCTCCGACCGGGAGACAGCGGGGGCGGCGGGTATCTCCGACGTGCCGAAAACGGCGGTGTAAGCATCGTTGAGGGCGTCAGAGACGGTGGAGCCGTCCGCAAAGGCCCGGCCGGCGGCGGAGAACACCTCTACGAAGTCGGTATCGGCACCCAGCAGATCCAGCAGCGTGGCGCGGCAGCGATCCAGCGCCGCCGGAAAGAGAAATTTCATGGCGATGACCGCCAACAGCAGCGCGGCGGAGATCACCAACTGGACCATACGGCGACGGGCGCCGGGAACGGGCGCCGCGGCGGACTTCGCCCGGTCCGGGCGGGGCGCGGGGCGAGACGGGGCTTTGCGAGGCGGGGCACTGCGGCGGGACGGGGCTATGCGTTTACCGGCGTAGGACACAGGGCGCTGGGACATGGCGGAACACCTCCTTCTTTTCCAGAGCACTATATGCAATAGACGAAGGCGTTAGACATACAAGTGAAAGTTGGGAAATTATACTTGACAGCCGCGCCGTCAGGAAATATAATAGGAGGGCTGACGGGGTGTAGCGCAGCTGGTAGCGCGCTTGGTTCGGGACCAAGAGGCCGGGGGTTCAAGTCCCCCCACTCCGACCATAAGTCCACCGTAATTTTGACAGAATTACGGTGGACTTTTTTAAGCAATGTAAATAATTGAATCCACATACAGGAGTGCGATCTCATGCGTGAGGTGCGATTCCATATTCATCGGAAATCCACATTTGCGGGAGCTCTTTTGCCGTATCGAATGCACATTAACGGTCAGTACATCGGAACAATACGCAACGGAAAATCACTGGATGCAAACGTTCCCAAAGCAGGCGTTTATTATATTGAGGATGATATTCTGTCTTTGCGAAACGCTGTGATATATGATAATGGGCTATCCGAATATAGCGTTGTAATAAAGCGAGCCGGAGGGTGGCGCACGGAATCATACAACGAGTTTTACATGGAGAAAGGTAACGTCTTGGAGCAACTGCCGTCTTTCCACTGGGAAAAGCTCTTTGAACTGTAGCAATCTATGTCTCAGAGTGAAAGGCTGCTCGCCCTTAGCGTAGAGTTTTGGATGTCCGCCATGGACGATTTGCAGGAGGTCCTTGCTTCAGAACATCTTTTTGAAATCATAGCCGCTTTACAAACAATCGGTGCACATAAGTATCACGATTTGCTTCTCAAAATTATGAATGACGATTTTGGTGATGTCCGTTTTCCGTTGGACGATAACCAGATCGAGCAGATGCAGCCGAAAATCGAGGACGCAAACCGGGCATTTTGGAAAAATAAGGGCGCAGAAGCGGAGTTTCGTGGAGCAGTCACGAATTTTCTGATAACAAACCTGGATGCTTCTGGCCACGTTTTTGAAGGAATAGATCAGTCATGAGAAATTTTCCCACAGAGGGGGCGCATTTCCGGAAACTACTGCACCCCCTTTTGCGCCGAAAATGCACCCCCTTGAAATTCTATTAAAGTTAGGGTTATTTGCCAAAAAGAAGAGGTACACAAACGTGTACCTCTTCTTTTTGTGCGCGGCACTCTTGCTGTGCCAACATGACCGCCCCGCGGCGGAACATTTTATTCGACTTGAGTGGTTTCGCTCTTTCCTTTTCGGCGGCGGTGTGCTATAATAAGTCGATTTGAGGTAAAGGAGGCCGCGCCGATGGAATATTTGTCCCACAGTCCGGAGGAGACAGAGCATATCGGCGAAATGCTGGGCAGGCGGCTGCGCCCCGGTACAGTGGTGGCCTACCGCGGCGGACTGGGCATGGGCAAGACCGCCTTTACCCGTGGGCTGGCCCGAGGTCTGGGCTGCGCCGGACGGGTCACCAGCCCCACGTTTACCATTGTCAACGAATACGACGGCGCAACACCGCTGTTTCACTTTGATATGTACCGGCTGGGCAGCTCTGACGAGCTGTTCGACATCGGCTGGGAGGACTATCTGACACGGGGCGGCGTGTGCGCCGTGGAGTGGTCCGAGCGCGTGGACGACGCTATGCCGGCTGACACCCTGTGGGTGGACATCGCCCGGGGCACGGGCGAGAGCGACCGCATCATCACCATCACGGGAGGCGAGCGACAGTGAGAATACTGGCATTGGAGACCTCCGCCAAGAGCGTGTCCGTGGCCGTGACGGAAAACGGCACACTGCTGGCCCAGGCGTATCAGGACCGGGGGCTGACCCACAGCGTGACGCTGATGCCGCTGCTGGACGGAATGCTGAAGACCGCGGGGCTGACATTGGACGATATGGACATCATCGCCGTGGCCCAGGGGCCGGGGAGCTTTACCGGGATACGCATCGGCGTGTCGGCGGCCAAGGGGCTGGCATGGGCCAAGGCGCTGCCCTGCTGCGGCGTATCCACGCTGGAGGCCATGGCCTATGGCGTCACGGACTTCAAGGGCGTCGTTGTGGGCGCTATGGACGCACGGCGGCAGCAGGTGTACAACGCGCTGTTCCGGACAGAAAACGGCCGCGTTACGAGACTCTGCGCGGACAGGGCCGTGGCTATGGAGCTGGTGGCGGAGGAATTGGCCGCCATGCCGGAGCCAAAGCTGATCGTGGGCGACGGCGCGGTGCTGCTGTACGACTTTTTGCAGAAAGCGGGGATCGGGTGCCGGCTGGCCTCTCCCCTGCACCGGCAGCAGAGCGCCGCGGGCGTGGCGCTGGCGGCGGAGCATCTTGCCGCGCAGGGGCTGACGTGTTCCGCCCAGGAATTGCAGCCGGTATATCTGCGGCTGAGCCAGGCGGAGCGCGAACGGCTGGCCAGGGGGCTGTCCCTGACGGCGGAGTAAAACGTATACCCTTAAAATTTCATATACACGGAGGATAACATCATGTACAGCGAGAAGGTCCACATCATGAACCATCCCCTGGTGGCGCACAAGCTGACCATCATGCGGGACAAGAACACCAGCGTCAAGGATTTCCGGGAGCTGGTATCCGAGATCGGTATGCTCATCACCTATGAGGCCACCCGTGACCTGCCCCTGACCACCAAGCACATCGAGACCCCCATCTGCGGGATGGACGCGCCCACGCTGGCGGGCCGTAAGTTCGTGGTGGTGCCTATCCTCCGTGCGGGCCTGGGTCTGGTGGACGGCGTGCTGCGGATGGTGCCCTCCGCCCGTGTGGGGCACATCGGTATGTACCGCGACGAGGAGACGCTGGAGCCGCACCCCTACTTCTGCAAGATGCCCAAGGATGTGGCCGAGCGCGATGTGCTGATCGTGGACCCCATGCTGGCCACCGGCGGCAGCGCTGCGGAGGCCATCGGCGAGATGAAGAAGCGCGGCTGCAAGCACATCAAGCTGATGGTGCTGGTGGCGGCTCCCGAGGGCATCGAACACATCCAGAAGCTGTACCCGGATGTGGACATCTATGCCGGTGCGCTGGACGATCACCTGAACGAGCACGGCTACATCGTGCCCGGTCTGGGCGATGCCGGCGACCGCATTTTCGGCACAAAGTAACAAACGCATACAGCAGCGCCCCGCCAGATGGCGGGGCGCTGTTTCTATCCTACTGGGCGCGCGAGACGCTTGACGAAGGTCGGCTCGGTCCTGCCGCGCTGTCATTTTTATTGTATTTCTTCGTATTTTGTGGTATAATACCGGAAAATGGAAATGACACGCAGAAAGGGATACACTATGGAACGTAAGAAAAAGGCCCCGCGGCACCTGGGTCCGCAACTGAAGGCCGTCATCAGGCGGCAACCCACCGTGTTCGCCGTATACACCGTACTGCGGCTGATCGTACTGGCTACGCTGGTGTCTTCCATCATCCGCGGCGAATATGAGAGCGCGTTTATCTGCCTGCTGGTACTGGGACTGTTTGTCCTGCCGTTTTTTATCCAGCAGAACTTCGGCATCGAGCTGCCGTCCACGCTGGAGATCATCATACTGCTGTTTATTTTCGCATCGGAGATACTGGGCGAGTTGAAGTGCTACTTCATCACCTATCCGCACTGGGACTCCATGCTGCACACCACCACGGGATTTCTGTGCGCCGCCACGGGGTTCGCGCTCATCGACATTCTCAACCGCAACAGCAAGATCAAGTTTCAGCTGTCCCCTATCTATGTGGCTGTGGCGGCGTTCTGCTTCTCCATGACCGTGGGCGTACTGTGGGAGTTCTTCGAGTTCGGCATGGACAGGCTGTTCATGATGGATATGCAGAAGGACACGGTGGTGAACGCCATCACCTCGGTGATGCTGGATCCCACCAACAGCAACATCCCCGTGACCATCGACGGCATCACCTCGGTGACGATAAACGGGCAGGAGCTGGGGCTCGGCGGATACCTGGACATCGGGCTGTACGACACCATGGGGGATCTGTTCGTGAACTTCATCGGCGCGGTGGTGTTCAGTACCATAGGGTACTTCTATATCAAGCAGCGCGGCAAGGGCAAGCTGGCGAAGGCGTTTATCCCCACCATCACCGAGGAGGAGCGCGCAGCGGAGCTGCCGGAGGGTACAGAGGCTCTCCCGGAGGGAACAGAGGAAAGTGAATAAGCTGCCGAAACCCGTCTCAAATTGAGACGGGTTTCCGGATAGAGGCAAAAAGAAAACCACGACGGATGTCGTGGTTTTCTTTTTGTGGTGGAGATAAGCGGGATCGAACCGCTGACCTCTTGAATGCCATTCAAGCGCTCTCCCGGTTAGTGCGGTTACATACCCCCCTAAACCGGGTCAAATAAGTGCTTCAATACGCGGGAAAGCATTCTCTTATTACGCAGTTGCGCCACACCAATCTGCAATTGCTTTCTGCTGCTTTTCCTTTAATTGGCTAAAGTCGATTTCGCCCATCTGTATCCACTTTTCGATCATTCCCAGTTGATCCTTTTCTTTATATCGTCGAATAAGTGGTTGATGCCCTGGCTGATTGTCATTTTGTTTTTCAAGATCAATTATCTTTAGCATTATTTCTTTCGCAAAAAGGATGTGTTTTCCTACTGTCAACTGTGTTATATTGTAGTGAAGATTGCAATAATTGGTGACAACAGTATTTCCGTCATCTTGCTCAAGAGTGTAATTTTCTATAAATTGTTCCGGGATGAACATCAACTCTAATTTTGAGATAGTATCACCCAATAAGCTGTTAATTACAATTACGGGCTCAATATCCGCATCCGATAGGCTATCAACTTTCCACAATGACAATGTGTTTCCCATTGTGCGCATATCATTTGCAATTGTATCAGCTTTATAATTATCAATGATATCTTCTGTTTCTCTTTCCAAAAGAGACCACTTTGCGCGTGCAAATTTGCGCACATAATATGCCATAGAAAGCCTCCGCATCATGCGCTTATTTCTTTACTCTTTAATTGCTCTACAACTTCATCTCTATATTCTATCAGCCAGGACTCTTCCAGTTTAAGATTCTGAAGAATATCTATAGCTTCAATAGCATCCCATTTCTCGAAACATGAAATGAGTAAATCTTGGATAACTGGCGAGTGATTCAATGCACATACGAGCGAAATTGTAATGCCATACGGATCCAGTTCTGCATAGTTATAGTTTGACAGAATATGCAGTACACCTTCCAGAATGTGATCATTTGATAAGTTATGATTTGCGATGTCAGCCAAAATACCCAAAGAGTTTACAGTGTCACCTCTCGAGGTTTTTAACCTATCAAAATATTCATCTGCTTCAGTCCAGATTCCAGCTTCAAAATAGCAACTCTGAATGATAGCGACTAGTCTTTTCTTTATTAATAAAGCATCATTATTCCTAATTTCCGGTGGGAGGGCAGTTGCACTATCAGTTGGAACTTGGTGTATGCTGTATCCACTGGGAACCGTACCTGTGGTTGACTGTTCTTCACTGTCGTTGAGAAATATAGATTTACAGACATTATTTAGAAAACTGTAGATCTCAGCGATCTGTTCCTTTTGTGAAACTTGATCTTCATTACCAGTTGAATATGATTCGAGATCAAACAGGGAAGGGTCATAATCGCCAGTTGATTTAGTTAAAAAGTTGAGAAATGCTGTTTGCAATTGTGCCCACCTCCGTATACGAATTAGGTCATAAGTTTCTCATTAACCTGCCGCAAAAGGTCAAAGAACAGTGTTTGGGCATGACTCGCAAAGCTACTTAAGCTGTTAGAATTAAAACGAACAAGCTTGTTCTCAGCCACTGTATTAATATCAGCTGCAATGTGCAATCCCTTAATTTCCTGCTGTTCACCAGTTGATGCATTTACAGTTTGAAGTATCCCAGATTCCAAAACAAGAATTGCATTACTCAGTTCAATGTCGCTGTCAACTTCGATGGATACCCTGCTATTGAATCTATGATTCCATTCAACACACTTCTCGGAAGCATCGTTAACAGAAATGCCTAGATTGTTTGTTTGATAGAAATTTGCAAATGATGAGCCCTCTACTTCGGGAATGATAATATCAGCGTAATAGGCCAGCCTATTTCCTTGTACATTTCCCAATGTAGTAAGTATTGTATCCATAATTGAGCTGGCAACTGGAAGCTTTTCGGTAAAGTACTCCTCCGTTGTGTCGGATGTTCCTAATGTAAACTCAACATCCACTCGCTCTGCAAGGATACGAATATTTACATCTCCGCTTGGAGAAACAAACTGCATACGCTTGTCATTGGAGCCAATCTTAGCAGATACAAAAGGAACATTTATTATCTGCTGGGTGGTTTGAATGATGTTGGGTAAAAAATCATATCCAGCAGTCTGTAATGCTTGGGTCCATGCAATTGAATTTGCAGAGGTAGGAGCATACTGCTTGTAATCACCGAAAATTGAAAGCCGGAATGTTAATATATACATATAAGCCCTCCTCATTATGGGAAATGGTATACTCATTATAGCATAACCTCGATTCTTTTCAACATATTTTTCACTTCAAAAATATTTCTAATTTGAACAAAGTATAAATCTTAAGGATTCCTCTCTCAATAATAGTGAAAAAGCATATGTTTGTTGCGCGAAAAAGGGCAACTTGCTAAAAAATAAACGCCGCCCAACAGGACAACGGGCGGCGTTTTCATATATAAAACCATGAAGGGAGGTCACTTTCACCCGGCCAGTCTGCGGACTGGCTTTTTTCATGCCACGAAAAGGAGGTTTGCAAATGGCAGATGATAAGAAAAACATTCCCGAAGCAGCCCCGCCCGCCGAGGCTCCCGCTCCTGCGGTAGAAAATGCCGCCGTGCCGGAGCAGCCCGCTCCCGAGCCTGCGCTGACCGACGCAGAGGCGGTCATGCTGGAACACGAGGGGCAGGCGGCGCTCTTTGAAATGGGCGAGGCCGTGCCTGATCCCACCGACGCTGTTACCCACGCTGAGGTGGAGGAGCCTGCCGCTCCCGAAGTCCCCAAGGCTGGAAAGGAGCAGGAGCAGCCGCCCGTTCCCGGCAAGGATGACCCCGCCCCGGCACATTCCGGCAAGGTGGTGGATTTTGCCGCTGCCCGTGACGAGGCGGCCAAGGAAGAGAAAAAGGCGGTCAAGCAGAAGCCGCCCACGGAAAAGGACAAGGCCGCCAAGCCCGGCAGAGGTCGCCCATCCAAGGATGGCAAGACCGCTCCCGATAAGCCCAAGCCGCCCAAACCTCGGGACAAAAAGTCCCAAAGCAAGCCCGTCCCGGAGAAGCCTGCCGTGGATAAGGGCGGCGCTCCCGCTGGCGCAGAGGTCACGCCGGAGCCGTCTGCGCCCCGTGACGCCACCCGTGCCGAAAAAGAGGAGATCGTCTATCTCAACCTGTCTGACCTGCATCCGTTCAAAAATCATCCCTTTGGTGTCCGGGACGATGCGGAGATGCAGGGGCTTGTGGAGTCGGTCAAGGCGGCGGGCGTCAATCAGCCCGCGCTGGTGCGTCCCCGTGAGGATGGCGGCTATGAGATCATCGCAGGCCACCGCCGCCAGCGGGCAAGCGAGCTTGCCGGATTTGCGAATATGCCGTGTATCGTCCGCAACATGACGGACGATGAAGCCATCCTCGCCATGACGGATGACAACCTCCGCCACCGTGAGCGCATTTTGCCCACGGAAAAGGCGCAGTCGCTGAAAATGCAGGTGGAGGCCATCAAGCACCAAGGCTCCCGCCCCGGCGAGGAGGACAAGGACGCCGGAAAACGCTCCACGCAGGTCGTGGGAGATCGCAACGGCATGAACTACAAGCAGGTGCAGCGGTATATCCGCCTGACCGAGCTTGTGCCGGATTTGCAGAAAATGGTGGACGAGAAAAAGCTGGCGTTCACCCCGGCGGTGGAGATCTCATTCATCCGTCCCAAAAATCAGAGGTATATCGCCGTGTCCATTGAGGGGCAGCAGTCCTCGCCCTCGCTGTCGCAGGCGCAGAAAATGCGGGAGTTGGACAAGGACGGCAAGCTCAACGGTGATGTGATCGACGGTATTCTGTCGCAGGAGAAAAAGGAGGTAGACAAGGTGATCATCAATAGTGCGGAGTTGGAAAAGTATTTCGGCAAGGACAAGTCCCCAAGGGAAATGAAAGACAAGATCATTTCTCTGCTGGATGACTGGAAGGCCAAGCAGCCGCCCGAGCTGGGCAAGCCCGAAAAGAAAACGGAGCTTGAAAAGTGACCTTGGGACTTTTTGTCCCGAGGTCTTTCGTTTATGAATGGAGGTTTTTACAATGAAACGACCCCTTGCGTATATCACCGCCGCGTGGAGCGGCGACCCCTGCGAGGCGACGGAGCAGGCTGCCAAGTATTGCCGCACGGTGTATGAGGCGGGCTTTTCGCCCATCTGCCCGACCCTGTACCTGCCCCTGATCCTCAACGACGCCATTCCCGAGGAACACAAAGACGGCATCGACATGAGCCGTAACCTGCTGCGCCGTTCCCATGTGCTGGTGGTCTGCGGCCATACCGTCACCGAGGCCATGAAAAACGACATCGCCGTGGCCCAGCGGCTGGGTATCACCGCCACTACCCTTGAAGGCATCCTGACCGTCAAGGGGCAGGGCCGCAAATAAGATGGCGGAGCTTCGGCTGGGCAGCCTGTTTGACGGGATCGGCGTGTTCCCGCTGGCGGCTGTACGCTGCGGCGTCGAGCCGGTATGGGCCAGTGAGATCGAGAAAGCGCCGGTGTCCATCACCAGCCGCCACTTCCCCCACATGGCGCATTTGGGCGACGTGACAAAGCTGGACGGCGGGGCGATCCCGCCCGTCCACGTCATCACTTTCGGCTCACCGTGTCAAAATTATGCCGAAGAAATAGTTATTCCGAAGTTGCTGCATCAAGTCCCATGAATTCGGAACTTTCCACAAAAACTTCGGAATAACAAAACTATACGGTCAAGCAGCATCCATGCTCAAATCAAGTCAACCCAGACAGTTTCAAGATCATCTCCTCGTTATCAGCCCAGATTTCATCGGGTGCGGGCTTGGCCTTGCGGACAGCATCGGCCTTTTGAATCGCAGCCCGCTTCATCTCGGTGTCCGCATGGGCGTAGATCATCGTAGTTTCAACCTGTGCATGGCCAAGATACTGCGAAAGCAGCACCATGGGAATTCCAGACTGGTATAAGTGCATTGCCCGTGTGTGCCGCATCATATGCGGGTGGATGTGTTCCGGGACTTCCGGGCAAACAAGCTTCGCCATGCTTCCGTATTTTATAAAGAACGCAGATACCGTATCGGGAGACATTTTTTGCTGTGTCCCATGAATCACAGTGAAGAAAAGTGGTGCTTCACTGTGGTAATCTGCGGTCGGATGAAACTTGCGCAGATATTGCTTGCAATGCTGAACCGTCTTGCTGAGCAGTGGGACTGTGCGGATTTTGCGCCCTTTTCCGTGCAGATACGCAATCGGGTGTTTTGCGTCAAGGCGCAGATCACAAACTTTCATATCGAGAAGTTCACTGCACCGGGCTGCGGTATCGTACATGAGGATCATGAATACCAGATTCCGCAAATCTTTGGGCTTGGATGGATCAGGCTGCTGAAGCAGTGCAGTCAATGACGGTTCGGTCAGAAATTCAACGATCCGCCCATGAGACTCCTTGGAGGGGATGTTGCAGGCGGAAAGGTACAGTGCCGTTTGTGTGCAATCAATCTGTCCAGCAAAATCCAGAAAAGACCGCAGTGCCATCAAGCGCTGGTTGCGGGTAGAGGCACTGCATCTCCGCGCATTTTCCAACCAGGCCAGGAAACCGAGAATGGCGTCCCGGTCAATGCGGGAGAAAGTCAATTCGGTGGCTCCAATTCCCATCTCATCTCTCATATAAGCTACAAAAAGATTGAGCGTCTGTCTGTAGGAGAGAATCGTATTCTCACTGAGGCAGCGCTGCTTGGGCAGATAGTCCAAAAGGAAACGCCGAACCACATCAAAAAAATCATTCATCGGCCCTTACCTCCGGCAAGAACGCTTCAGCAGAAGAAAACGCGAATCCGGACATCTCCTCCAGCAAACCGGGGACCAGATGGATGTAGTAGTAAGTGTCCGAGAGCTGTGCGTGGCCCATGTATGCACTCAGATAACTGCTCCTGCGTCATACCCTCGCGCTCACGAGCTTTCTTAATGGCAAGTCCAATCCCGTGAAAGTCAAATTTGCGCTCGTCCCGTTCAATTTTCATAGCATCACCACCTAATGTAATTTTACATTTCGGGTAATAGCATTTGAACGATGTTATATTTCATTCCTCTGCATATTTAATTTCATATATTTGCCG
>ERZ1673701.267-NODE-267-length-64655-cov-9.809954_pt1 | contig 64655 bp, 49 predicted proteins | sample MGYA00580231_ERZ1673701 | MGnify/ENA primary metagenome ERZ1673701 (study PRJEB41218, sample SAMN15661798) | gut metagenome | host: Homo sapiens | place: Canada: London | collected 2015-08-20/2019-03-30 | study: EMG produced TPA metagenomics assembly of...
ACCTGGGCAAATGCAATTTTGCCCTATTATATATATTCGCAGGTAGATTAGCTGTTTTTGAGTTTCTGCTGGTTCTTATTAGAATTCTATTTCACCTTTTTTTCACCCCTAGCAGTTGCGTTTACGGCTTGCAGGGGTGAAAAGTTTACGTTAGGCTCGGGGCCGAGGCCCTCAAAGCCCCGGCCCCGAGCCTAACGTAATCCCCTTGGAGGACACTTTTGGAAACCAGAATCAAACCAACCGCAAAGGGAACATCTGAGCCCATCAAGGGAAAGCCCGGCTCATTCAAGATTTACTTCTCTCTTGGGAGAGACCCGAACTCCGGAAAGAACGGCAGCAAAGTTAAGTATCTCAAAACACCCAAGAGGACCATCCATTGCAAGAGCAAGAACCCGAAGAACTGGCCTAGCGAAGTCGCAAACGCTCTCAACGAGTACCGCGAGGAACTTGAGAGCTATGAACCATCTAGAGATGCTCCGAGCACCGTAGCGGCATATGCCGAATCCTTCCACGTGCTCCGAGAGAGCTCATTCGGCTCCCCTCTCTCATATGAGCGAGAGGGATACGACGTGCGACACATACGCGAACTGTTCGAAGACGTGCCCCTAGCCGACCTGAGGCCCGACGATGTTAAACGCGCCTACGCTGAGGCCCGTTCAAATGGAAGGTTCACCGACGCCGAGATCCGTCGCATTCACGTCAAGCTTAAGCAGGTCATGCAAGATGCCCTTGAGAACGAACTGATTGGCCGCAATCCTTGCATCGGCATAAAGCTGCCGAAACCGGACCTGCGAGCACGAAACTTTCTCCCTCCCGATGAGCTCCCAAGATTCACTGAGTGCTTGCTTTCCGAGCCGATGGGGCCCATGACCGTCTGCACCATGCTTATATTTCACCTCGGGCTGAGGAAAGGCGAGGCTTTAGGGCTCAGCTGGCTCGATTACGACCCCGAAGCCATGGAGCTCCGAATCGTCCGGCAGTACACCAGCGACAAGACCTTGAGGCCCCCGAAATCGGAGATGAGCAGACGCATTCTCTCCATAGACAAAGCTCTGGCCGAGTATTTAGACAAGTGGAAGACTATGCAGCGCGACATATTCAGACGTCGCGGGTTGGAACAAAAGGATACCGACCCCATCGTCCACGCATTCAGCGTTGGAAAGGATGCCGACGGTTTCCGCAGCATAAGCGTCACCAGACCAAGCGGGCACAACTACTCTCGATGGTTTAGGGACTTCTGCGTCGATAACGGCTATGGGACTTATAGCGATGTGACGAAGCAGTTCATGCGAGACGGCAAGCTTCATACGCGCGGCACTGGTTACTCAGGACTTGTTCCCCATGGCCTCCGTCACACCGCCGCGACCGCTCTCGTGGCGAGCAACGTCGATTTAAAGACCGTTCAGGCGCGAATGGGCCATGCCTCCGCAAGCACAACGGCTAATTTCTACACCCATGCAATCAGGGCCAATGACCGAAACGCAGCAGAAGTCTTTGAATTGCTGTCATCTAAGTAATGGCTAGTTTACCTCGATGTTCACTATCTCTTCATACGGTGGGCTACTACTAGGGCTACATGCGCCGTCTGATGGTATGATGATTGCAGACAAACGATTGGAGGTGAATAAAATGGTCTATAAGAAGAAGGCCGAGAAGCGTATCCGCATACCCGAAAACCTCAAGACCCCCTTCTCACAGATGGTCTCCGACGAGGCTTACCTTCGAGCGACCGATGAGTCAAAAGCCATTATCGGCCTTGTCTTTGACGAGGTGCTTCCCTCCCCGGCATTTCCGAGGGACAGGATGCTCGACGTCTACAGCGGTAGTGGTCTGTTTGCGAGCGTCTCGGACGTTCTGCGTTCGAACGTCACTGGCGCGACGGGAACCGTCGCCCACGGCGGCTATAAGCCCATTGTCGAGTTCGGTTTCGAGCTAATCCACGAGAGGCGTTGTGAGACCGCGCTCTTTACCAGCGCGATGGACATGCCGCACCTTCGCCGCTGCTTTGATTCCGTCATTGACTTTATGGAGCACAAGGTTCCGCGCGATCCCTCAGACCCCTTTGTCGATTACGAGACCGACAGGGCGGTGAAGTACGGCCGCGCCCTGATGGACGAGGCGTCCACCAACTATAACCGCGCCCCCGTTGTGGCGCTCGTGCGCTTCGCCATCGAATATTTTGACGAAATCGGCCAGCTGAACGCGACATGCGCCTATCTCGCCGACGCCTTCTCCGCGCTCGAAGAGAGCGTCACGACCTCTGCCGCAGACTGCGGCAACCAGCACGTACTCCCGGATACCCCGGAGTTGCGTCGCAAATGGAGCAGTCTTCTTGAAGAGGTTTGTTCCGACTGGTAATAAAAAACGGCACCCGACTCCCCTCTCTTAGTCGCCAAACCTCGAAGAGGAGCCGAGCACCCCAAACAAGGAGTTTATCATGCATCTTGCAGATGACCCCAAGGTTGACGCCATTTCCGCAGGCATCAACCTTCGTCGCACTGGTCCCAAGCGTATCTTGAGCCGTCTCGATGTTCAGATTCTCACCGGCATTGGCCAGTCGAGCGCCATTAAGCTCATGAAGTCGACGCACCATTGCTTCCGCATCGCCAACCAGTATTTTGTCATGGAAGAAGACCTCATCGCCTATTTCAGGACTTTGGCTGAAGAGGCGAACGAGTAATGCAGTGCCCGGCCCCCAACCCTCTCGTTTTCGAATCCGATAGGCTCGATGAGCACCTCAGCGCCCTTAGGGGTGACCAACCTATCGCCCTCTTCGGGCTCAAGGCCCTTAACGACATCCTCGGCGGAGTCCATCCCGGGCTCAATTATGCCATCGGCACCGGTCCCGGCAGGGGCAAGACGACCTTGGCCTTGCAGGAGGCCGACAAGCTTGCGAACGACAGTCACCCAGTAATCTATGTCTCCGCCGAGCTTCCCGCGCATAAGCTCTTGGAGAAGAGCCTTGCACGACTCAGCGGAGGCAAGCTTGCCCTTTCCGAGGTCGCGGACGCGGCGGCGGCAGACCATCCCAAGCACGAGGCCTTCGAGGCTGCTCTCGACAGGTATCGCAGCTGTATCGCCCCGAATCTCTGTATTACCGGCCCGTTGAACACCGTTGAACTCTCGAACCTCGTTGGGCTGATAGCACGTGAGCGCAACGAGGCCCCTATCGTTTTCATCGACTATCTCCAACTCCTCGCCTGCGGTATCACGGCGGGACAGCAGTTCATCGACGAGCGCTTGGCAATCACAGCGTGCGTAAAGGGCTTGCGCGAAATATCAAACCTCTACGGCTCGCCAGTCATCGCCCTGAGCTCGACCACGCGCGAGTCCTACAAGTCTGGCAAGTCGAGCAAGCCCAACCTCGGCATGTTCGGCGGCTCTTCGACGGTCGAGTACAGCTTCGACTCCGTTCTTTTTCTTGCCGACGATGACGGAAAACTCGACTTCCCTTTTGAGGCCCCCGCGAGCGGCACCCCGCTCAAGCTCGTTGCCCTCAAGAATCGCTACGGCACGTTAGGCGAAGCTCGGCTCGACTTCGACGGAGCCCACGCTACCTTCCTCGATAGGGGCTAGGCGATGCGCGGCACTAGCAGGACCGCGCATATCAACGTTCGTATGACCGATGGAGAGCGGGCCGAAATCGTGGCCCGCTCTTCCTCTTTCGGCATGTCCCCATCAACGTTTTTGCGCGAGGCCGCCCTCCGAATCGGCGAGAAGCCCGTCAAGGTCGCCGACGAGTCGACCCTCCGGCAAATGCTCGTCGAGATGAAGCGGCAGGGCAACAACCTCAACCAAGCTATGCGCTCCATAAACGCCTATGGCATCGACCGGCAAACGGCCGTCCAGCTTGAAAACGCCGTCCAGTTGATATCGAGCACAGCTTCCGAACTCTCAACCCTTCTGTCGAAAGCAAAGGAGCGGCTATGAAAAGCAAGATGTTCACCGCCCTCATATCATCCGTCTTCATTGCATTCCTCGTCTGCCCAATCCTTGCCGCCCCTATCGGCGATATTGCCTCCGGGATCATGCCCGACGCGTCAGCCCTCCCCTCTGCGCTCGATGCGGCCACGGTTCTCGGCTGGTGGCTCTCGGGCGCATTCATCGCCCATATCACGGGGACCGTCCTCACCTTCCTCCTCACGCTCTGCATCTGCTCCCTCGTTGCCTATTCGAGCGCCCTCAACTCGCGTGCCGACGATGGCGGCGTGCTCGGCAATGCTTGCATCAAGACGGGCCGCAATGCGGTGAAAGGTTCGATTACATGGGACGGCTCGGCTAACCCCTCTTCACGCGGGTTCGTCTACGGGTTCACCAGATGGCTCGGCAAACCCTGCTACCTCTTCGAGCCAAAGAAGATGGTCTATGTTTCCGGGTCCACTGGCTCTGGCAAGTCCCGCTTCCTCTACCTGCCCTCAATCGATTTGCTCTCGTACGGCGACGGCGCAAACGGCTCCGAGCCCGCGACCCTCGTCGTCTCCGACGTCAAGAACGAGCTCATAGAGCTCACGGGTGACGAGCTGGCCCGACGCGGCTACAACGTCCTCCTGCTCGACACGCAGCGACCCTATCGAGGCCAGAGGTTCAACCCGCTCAAGCAGGTCATCGACCTCCACGCCGAAAGCCGCGACCAAGAAGCCGAGCAGGCGGCTGACACCATTGCGGAGCTCGTGGTGCAGGATGACGAGAACGGCAAGGGCTCGCACTGGACCGCATCCGCGCGGGGCCTCCTGTCTGCCCTCGTCTTGCTGGTCTCCATGTCCGATGAATGCCCCAAGGAAGCAAAGCACCTTGCGACCGTCTGCGAGGTGCTGGACCGTGGCACCGAGGCAGAGGGTGACGACCCGGCCGAGCCACTCAAGAGCGTTTTCCGCGCCCTACCAAGCAGACACCCCGCTAAAAACAGAGCCTCGCAGTTCGTCTCCTCGGGCGGCAACGAGCTCAGAAGCATCCTCTCGACGCTCAAGGTGGCGCTGCGCCCGTTCTCGTCGGCCCCAGTCGCATGGATGACGTCCGGGTCCGACATCGACCCTCGCGCGGTTCTTGAAACCAAGAGCGCCGTATTCCTCCATATGCTCGACGAGGGCTCGCCATACAACTGCATAGCGGCGATATTCCTCTCCCAGCTCTGGGAATCCGTCCAAATCGTCGCCGATTCCAACGGCGGAAGACTTCCGCGCCCCGTCCAGATTCTCGGCGACGAATGGGGCAACCTGCCCCGCATCGAATGCCTGCCCGCCCTCCTTTCGCTTGGAAGGTCGTTCCAGATTTACTGGACGGGGGCAACGCAAGATATATCCCAGCTTAATAAATACGGAGAGAGGGACGGACGGAGGAAGATTCTCGCGAACTGCGGCGTAAAAGTCGCCATGAAGCTCGCCGAGGAGGAAGACCGCCGATACTTCACGGAGCTCATCGGCAAGACCACCCGCCACACGCAGGGCACGAGCAGCAGCAAGGCGGCGTCGGGTTCGTCGGCATCGACCTCCTACAGCGAGAGCGCAGACGACGTGATACACGCGTGGGAATGGCGCGACATGGCCCCGGACAGGGACGGGATAATCGTCGTCAAGCACGCGGATAACGGAATACCCGCCGAGCGGGCCGGGGTCTTCCGCTCACCCGTCGCCGATTGCACCAAGACGCCCACGAAGGAGCACTTCGACCTCGGGACTCCGGAGCACGAGGCGGAGAAGCGCCGTGCCTATCAAAAGCAACTGGACGAGGCCGCTGCCGAGAAGATGGGCGAACGCGTCGGCCTCTGGTGCCCCAAGTGGCCCGAGCCGAAGAAGAAAGCCGAGATCCAGCCGACCGGCAAATTCAGCGGCCTTTCGCTCGACTAGGGAGGACCCATGACAGCGATTAAACAGACAAGCGTGTGCAGCGAGAAGCACCTCTCCCGCCTCAAGGACTATCTCTCATGGGACAGGGACAAAGCTCTCGCGCACGACACGCAGAACATCATCAGTGAAGAGCGCTGGTTCCAAGAGATGGCAGACACGAGGAAGGCCATGGGGCATGACAAGCCGGGGAAGGCGGGGGCGAAGTGCACCTACATGCAGCATCAGATACTTGGTTTCCTCCCCGACGAGTGCGACCTCAACGGCGGGAAGATGACGCCGGAGATGTGCATGCGATACGCACGCGACTACGTGGCCGAGCGCTATCCGAACCAAGAGGTCGTCATAGTTCTGCATCGCGAGCGCTGCCGCTCCGACGACACCGACCGCTATGCCGTGCACCTCGGCATCAACCGCAGCGACCTTGAGACGGGCAGGAGGCTCGACGAGGGCCCCGCACGCAAAGCCGCTGCCGCACGCGTGAAAACCGTTCGCACCTTGGACGAAAGGTATGGGCTCAAGCAGCTTGAGCGCGGCAAGGCCAACTCGCGCGTCCACGCGAGACAGCCGGGCAGGGAGGAACGCGACATGGCCCGCAAGGGGCAGGCCGAGCGCTCCGAGAACGCCCGCGTCCGCGTGGCGGTCGCCCGTCGCGTCGAGGAGGTCGGACGAATGAGGGACTGCCCCGACCGCATGGCCGAGCTCGACCGGCGGCTCAGGCGAGACGGCATCGAGCTCGCGAGGTCGAAGGGCGGGAGCCTCCAGTACCGCTTCTTCTCGAAGGCCCTCGGGGCCGTGCGGAAAGTCAACGGCGGCAGGCTCGGCTTCGCGGTCGACCGCTCAACCGGCCTCGTCGTCCGCTTCACGCTGCGCGGGATCGCGACGGCGATGAGGGCGTTCTGGGAACTTGAGCGCAAGTCGTGGGAGAACCAGAACGGGCGAGGGGACTGAGCGCTTGGGCCGGGACGCAACAAGCGTCCCGGCTTATTATTGGCGGGAGCGACTTCGGAGCGGTTCGCCCTCCGCCGCAGGCGGCAAGATGATTCCGTGCAACGGAATCCATATCTTGCCTGCACGGAGCGAGCCGGTTGCCGAGGCAACGCGAGCCCGGGCAGGTGAGCGCCGGTTGAGCCGACGCCGAGGAGACGCGACCCATGGGGAGCGTCGCACGACGGTGCTCGGCGACCCGGCGCGAGAGGCCCCGTCCGGCGAACGGCGGAGCGATGGCGACCTCTGGAAGCCATCGAGCGCAGCCGTTCGGCGGGCGGGGCCGGTGTGAGCGGAGGCGGACGGAAACGCGATCCTTAGGAGCGTTGCAGGAAGCCGTAGCGAGAGCGACGCCACGCGTCGCGGGGGTCCCGCTTATGGGCGGGACCCATCGGCCGCAAGGCCGATCGATGAACATTAAGAAAGCCCCGGCCATTTGGTCGGGGCTTTCCTTGCCTGAAATAGACGATTGCCTTGCTCTTTCAAGTTACTTCGTGGCACCGCAAGAAGAGCACTTATACCCAGTGGTCACAGTCTCATCCCATGCATCGCGCACCTGCACCTGCTCGTCATAGGCCGCTTGGTCGGTCACGGTTTCATAATACCCCTGCTTTACAGTCACATAGGTAGAGTGATAGCTTCCGCAATTACCACCATTCAGAAGAGAGTTGTTCATATGCCCCCAAGGGTCAGACGTGATGTCCGCACCGCACTGGTTGCAGATATAGTGTTCCTCCGTCACCGCGTCATGCCATACCTGATGCGTCACCGCGTCGTGGTGGACGGTCTTGTACTGAGCGTCGTGATGGACGGTTTTTGTCTGGGCAACCCAGTTGTGCTGATGCGCCGGGGTGTCATCCTTTTTCGATGAACTGCCTGAATTGGAGTTTGAGCCGGAGTTGCTGCTGTTGCCGCCACTCGGCTTGCTATCGGATTTTCCCTCGTCTTTCTTGGAGCCGTTGGATGAACCTGAATCGCTCTTCTTGCTGTCGGAAGTTTCCGGGGTCTTCGCGTCGGACTTCTCTTCCTTGGCGGACTCCTGAGCCTTCTCGGTCTCCTTCTCGACGGCATCGGTATTGGCGTTCGGGTTCTTCTTGATGTTGTCCTCGAACTTCTTCACGACCTCAGCGCCCTTGTCCCCGGTCAGGGTGGAATCGCCCTTCTTCACGGCTTCCGCAACGTCCTTGGCAATGGCGGTCAGGTCATCCTTCGTCACCTTATCCGCATCCACCTTGTTGAAAGTTACACCCGTGCTGGCCGTCTTCTTATCGGCCTTCCCGGCGGTAACCTTCTTCGATGACACCTTATAGATGGAACCGTCGGCGTTCACCGGTGAAATGAATGTGACGGTGTAGGTACCGGACTTGCCGACCCTCACGGTCACCTGCTTGTTCGCAGCGATGGCGGTGTAGAAGTCTACTTCCCCGTCCGCATCCTCTATATGGGCGATAATGGGCGTGGAGGTGTCCGCATCCCAGCCGTCAGCCTTCACCTCAAGGGTAAGTACCATGTCCTGCTTCTCATCGTCCTTCGACTGGGACACCGCAGGGACATTCGCTTTGCCCGTCCACCCGGCATGTGTGATGGCATACCCACCGCCGCCGATGAGAAGCGCCGCACAGAGGATTCCCGCACCAGCCGCGCAGACCTGCTTACGGGAGAACTCGCGCCCGAAGAGCACGAGCGGCTTCTTAGCATTCTCCTCCTTCGTCGAATCCGATCGTTTAATTTCCCGAGAGCCGTACTCATCCATCGGCAAACTCCAGTTCAATTATCAGAGGTCTAACTTAGCGGCATTGTATTCCAAATTGTCACTTATATAGGTGTGGCTCATATAGAACCGAAACGAATCATTGGCACAACCTATTAGGAGGTGCCAATGACTCAGTTAGATATAAAGATGAGGGTCGGGCTGAGAATAAAAGAGTTGAGAAACGAACTCGGCTATAGCCAGGAAACTATTGCGTACTCTATCGAAATGTCCCGAACATACTTCGCTGAGGTCGAAACCGGCAAGCGGAACATATCAATTGAAAATATCGACCGGATTGCACAAGGGCTCGGCGTTTCCCTGAAAGAGTTCTTCAACTCTGACCTCTTTGTCAAATAAGACAGAGCACAAATCGAATTAGAACGAAAGGACAGACTTCCAACGTCATCTAATGTCCAACAGGGCTTCAATAGCAATCAAAAGGTATCAAAGGGCTGCCGGAAACTGGCTTGCCCTACGGCAACGACAGCCTAGGTTTTCAACGCTTTCCATAGCCGGAGGGTCCCACATCCAGCCCGTAGGCTGTGGGAAGGGTTGAAAACCGGCCCTGAGGGTGAAACTCTGGGGTGAAATATGAAGTCGCGATGTTTTCCCCATAGAATGAACTTTCACCCCTTTTTCACCCCTCAGGCGGGTTTTACCCCTATCCATACAGAAACAGGTCAGACGATTTATACCGTCTGACCTGCTATTTCTCTGGTGCCCCCGGGCGGATTCGAACCGTCGACACCCGCTTTAGGAGAGCGGTGCTCTATCCCCTGAGCTACGGAGGCATGTTGTACTAGTGTAGCAGATTTGCCCCTTGGCCATGTAGCGCATGGCCACTCATCAAGAAGGCTCTGCAGCGAATTATCGCCGTAGAGCCTTCTCAATAACGGAAAATTATAACCCAGAATAACGCAAAATAATGGGATGGGGTTTCCTCTAACCACATGTAAGGGAAATTCCATCCCGGTATTCGGCTAAAAAATGGGACAAGCTTTCCCAACTGGCGCTCAAAAGGAAAATGCATCCCGGAATGAGAACGAATTCCGGGATGCATTTTCCGCCATCTATCGCAGACGACTAGTCGCCTTTGTGAAAGAGGCTTTTGATGGCAGCAGGGATGCTCTTGGCGCCCTTGGCCGTCACATCGATAAAGTCGGGCGAACGCACGAGCTTATCCTCGTCGACATACTTGCGGACCGCGCGCAGCGTCTCTTTGTCGTCGCGCGTCGAAAACGTAAAGTGACCGTTGTCCTTGGTGAAGATGGCAAAACGCGTAATCTTCTTGGTGCCGCGCAAAACCTCGGCGGCAATATAGTCGACCTCGTCCCACGGGATTTGAATATAATCCTCGGGATTGCGCTCGTTATAGTACTCAAACGCCTTATTGCCCACCATCACGTTACCGTGGCTGGTAAGCCCCATCAGGCAGGTTGCCGGCGTTGCCAGATCGACCGTGCTGTTCTGAGATTGCGCCATACGCGCCTCGCCCTCCAATAAAAACAATCGGACCGCATCCAGTGTACCCACCGGGTGCGGTCCGTTTCAATGGCTCAAAAGCCCTTACCTAGCAACTCTCGGTCTTAAGCCGAAGCGTGCTTACATGAAGCCGCAGAAGCGACCGATGATGCCGACGGCGAAGAGAGCCAGGATGATGACGATCGGGCTGACCTTCTTCTTGAGGAGCTTGCAGACCAGCAGGGTCAGGCACACGGCGGCAAGGCCGGGGATGAGCTGATCGAGGTTGGCCTGAAGCGTGGTGACCTTCATCTGATCAAGGGCGGTAGCACCGACGGAGTTGTACATCGTCAGCGCTTCCTTGATACCCTCGGAACCGGAGGGCAGGCTAGCCCAGTCGATAAAGGCGCCAGCAGACTGCTTGACCGTGGAGACGATCGGGGTGAAGGAAATGGACACCCAGCGCTCGACCAGGGCGCCGATGATGAACATACCCAGGATGGAAGCGCCCTCGGTGACCTTGCCCATCAGACCACCGGAGAGGTCCTTGGCGATGGAGGAGCCGACCTTGTAGCCAAACTCCTGCGTGTACCACAGGAAAGCGTAACGGATGATGTTCCACGCGAAGAAGAACAGCAGCGGACCGACGATGCTGCCGGACATGGCCAGGGAAGCGCCCAGAGCGCCCAGAATCGGGCGAAGGGTGAACCAGAAGACGGGGTCACCGACGCCGGCGAGCGGGCCCATCATACCGACCTTGACGCCCTGGATGGCGACGTCGTCAATCGGGGCACCGTTGGCGCGCTCCTCCTCGAGAGCGAGGGTAACGCCAATGACGGGGGCGGAAACATAGGGGTGGGTGTTATAGAACTCCAGGTGGCGCTTAAGAGCGGCAATCTGGTCATCCTTGCTGGTGTAGAGCTTCTTGATCGCAGGGATCATTGCGAAGCACCAGCCGCCGTTCTGCATACGCTCGTAGTTCCACGAGCCCTGAAGGAACTGATGACGGAAGCAAACCTTCTTGCGGTCAGCCTTGGTGAGCTGAATCTTGTTCTCTGCCATATGTATCACTCCCCTCCTACTCGTAATCGTTCAGAATGTCGCCGAGCGGGTCGCCGGAGCCACCGCCCATGCCGCCACCCTGCTTGGCCAGATCCTTAAGGCCAAGGTAGATGAGGGCAAGGGAGATGCCGATGAGACCAAGGGCGATCAGCGTGAGCTGAGGGATGGCAGCAAGGACAAAGCCGAGGACGAAGAACGGCCAGGTCTCCTTGGTGGCCATCATGTTGATGACCATGGCGTAACCGACGGAAGCGACCATGCCGCCGCCGACAGCCATGCCGCCGGACAGCCAGTCGGGCATAGCGTTAAGCGCGTTGGTAACGGCCTCGGCCGGGATGACGCACAGAAGCACTGCCGGGATGGCGATACGAAGGCCCTGCATGAGGATGGCAGCATACTGCCAGCGCTCGATGCCGGAGAAGTCGCCCTTCTCGGCGCAACCGTCCATGGCGTGAGCGATAGCGGTAGCAATGGTACGGCAGATCATGGTCAGGAACAGACCAGCGACCGACAGCGGGACGGCGACGGCGATAGCGGTGGTAACGGCCTTGGCCGAATCGGTGGCGCCACCGTTGAGGGCGAGCACCATGATGATCGAAGAAGCGACCGAGGCCAGAGCGGCGTCAGGCGCGACAGCGGCGCCGACGTTAGCCCAGCCAAGGGCCATCATCTGGAGCGAACCGCCCAGGAGGATGCCCTCCTGAAGGTGACCGGTTACGAGACCGATAAGCGTGCATGCCACGAGCGGCTGATGGAACTGGAACTCATCCAGAATGCCTTCCATACCGGCAAGCAACGCGACAATCGCAACAAGCAGAATAGTGATTGCAGACATGTATCGGACCCTCCTTTACTATGCTTGAGCGGCCAGTTCGGCCTTAGCTTTCTTCAACATGGCGTCGAGATCCTCGGAGGAATCCGAAGGAACCTTGCGGACCTCGAACTTGACGCCCTTGGCCTTGAGGGCCTCGAGAGTCTTAACGTCATCATCGCCCATAGCGACGGCGTTGGTGACGACGACCTTGCCCTTGGAGTGAGCCATGGAACCGATGTTGACTTCCTTGATGTCGACACCGGCCTCGATGGCCTTGAGCAGATCCTGCGGGTTCTCAAAGAGCAGCATGGCCTTGGTGTCACCAAAGCGCGTGTCCTTGACGACCTCGGCCATCTTCTTGATGGGCACGACGTTGGCATGGACTCCCGGAGGGGCAGCCTGCTCGATCATGGTCTTGCGGAGCTCGTCGTGAGCAACGCCGTCGGAAACCACGATGATGCGGTTGGGGTTGATCTGCTTGGTCCACGTGGTGGCCACCTGACCATGAAGCAGACGGGTGTCGATACGGACGTGGGCAATCTTGATGTGCCCGTCGCCGATGACCGTTCCCGGAGGGATGGCGCCTGCAGGAGCAGCGGCGGCCGCAGCCGGCTTCTTCTCCTCGGGCTCCAGAGACTCGGGCTTGACGCGCACGCCAGCCTTAGCCTCAGTCACGAGATGTTTTGCGATCGCATGTGCAGTGTTCTTTGCGTCAAAGCGCTGCGAATATGCCTCGATGAGCATAGGCAGGTTGACACCGGTGACGATAGCCCAGGAATCATGGCCCTCGATGAGCCCGCTGATCTGGTTGAACGGCGTGCCGCCCCACAGATCAACGAGGAAGAGCACCTGCTCCTGGTCCTCGAAGGAAGCGACTGCTTCCTCGACCTTGGCACGGAAATCGTCGGGGCCCATGCTCGGCTCGAGCGAGACCACGGCAACAGACGGCTGATCGCCAAAGACCATCGAGCCCGTCTGCTTGATTCCAGCTGCCAAGTCCCCGTGGCTAGCAAGAACAATACTTACCATCACATAACCTCCTTTTTGTCTACGTATTTCCTACACGACATGAAAGGAGTATACCTGTTTGGATTGTGGAATTATAGCTAAAATCGCAAAAGGTTGGATTATTTGTTTAAACGTCTATGTTTGTTACAAATTGATTACGTTGCTGGCTTATAGCTCATTGCCTGCTAAAACGTGATTTGCTGATTTTTTCAAAGACATATAAAGGTGCACCGTTCGTTAAGACCGCTTTTAGGTGAATCCCAATGCGTCTGCGTGCCACCATTTTGTTTAAACAGACATGACTTGACTAACCGAAGCAAATATGTTTAGAACTCTAGCCCATGTAGACATTAGATGTTAGGCGATGTGGAGGGGGTTGGCGGCGTCGACGGCATCGGGGGCGTCGGAGAGGTCGTCAGGAGCAGCGTCTGCCGGGTCCTCGTCGGGGGTCTCGATCTGTTTGATCATTACCTCTTGGCCCTGCAGCAAATAGGTCTCGCCGCTACCGCAATGGGGACAGGTCTTGCCGTGCTCGACCGTCGCGTAGTCGCGGCCGCACGCCTCGCAATGTGTCACGGCCTCGACGGGCTCCACGATAAGCTCCGCGCCCTGCGCGATAGGCTTTTTATCTGCTGCCCAGCGCCAAGCGTCGAGCAGCAAGTCGGGAACGACGCCCGAGACCTCGCCCAACAGCAACGTCACGCTCGAAACGCGACGCACGCCATTGGCGCGCGCCACGTTCTCGACATCGCGAATGATGTGATAGACGATTCCGAGCTCGTGCACTTTTTCCTCCGCCGTTCCCGTTATGACTACTTACTTGCGACCGAACTTAATCTTGATGGCACGCTTGAGCGCATACTTGCCGAGGCTTGGGAGCTTTTGCTCGTATTTGACCATCGTTGAGCACTCGGGACGGTCGCGATCCAGATGGATGGCGTCAAACGCGCACTTGGTGGTGCACAGGCCGCAGCCAATGCACTTGTTGGGGTCGACGATCGAAGCACCGCAGCCCAGGCAGCGGGCGGTCTCGGCGCGCACCTGCTCCTCGGTAAAGGTCTCAACATACTCGCTAAACGGCGCAGCCTTCTCGCGTTCGCGGTCCACATGCGCAACCTCGCGGCTCGCGTTGTCGTAGCCCTCGAGCACAACGTCGTTGCGGTCGAGCGCGGTGTAGCGGCGCTGGTTGCGGCCGATGGTGAGCGTGGAGCCCGGCTGCACAAAGCGATGGATGGACACGGCGGCCTCGTGGCCGGCGGCGATAGCGTCGATGGCAAAGCTGGGGCCGGCATAGACGTCACCACCCACAAAGATGTCGGGTTCGGCGGTCTGGTAGGTCTGGGGATCAGCAAGGACACCCTGGCCGCGGCCAAGCTCCACCTTGGAGCCAGCCAGCAGGTCGCCCCACACGATGGACTGGCCAATCGACATGACCACACGGTCGGCATCGACGCGACGCAGGTCGTTCTCGTCGTACTCGGGCGCAAAACGGCCCTCGTCATCGTAGACGCGCGTGCAGCGCTTAAAGGTGATGCCGCACACACGGCCGGCCTCGTCCAGGTGAATCTCCTTGGGGCCCCAACCGCAACTGATGTGCGCGCCGTCCTCAACGGCCTCGCGACGCTCCTCCTCGCTGGCGGGCATCTGAGCCTCGCTCTCCAGGCAGAACATCTCAACATGCTCAGAGCCCAGACGGCAGGCGTTGCGGGCAACGTCGATGGCCACGTTGCCGCCGCCCACCACAATGGTGCGGCCGGACAGGGAATCGATCTTGCCGCTGTTAACCTCGCGAAGGAAGTCGACGGCCACGGTCACGTCCTCGGCATCCTCGCCCGGAATACCGGCAAGGCGGCCGCCCTGGCAGCCGATGGCAACATAAAAGGCCTTAAAACCCTGCTCGCGCAGCTCATCGAGCGTCACATCGCGACCGACCTCCACGCCATAGCGGAACTCGGCACCCATCAGGCGAATGATCTCGACCTCGGCCTCGATAACGTCCTTCTCCAGCTTAAAGCTGGGAATACCGTAGGTGAGCATGCCGCCCGGACGCTCGTTCTTCTCGAACACGACGGGCTTATAGCCCTTCTCGGCCAGATAAAAAGCGCAGGACAGACCGGCCGGGCCGGCACCGATGATGGCGATCTTCTGGTCGAAGCCGCCGGCACGCGTCGGCGTCACCACGGGCGGGACATAGCGGGTCGCGGCGTCCAGATCGCGCTGGGCGATAAACTTCTTGACCTCGTCGATGGCCACGGCGGCGTCCACACGGCCGCGGGTGCAGGCATCCTCACAGCGGCGGTTGCACACACGGCCGCAGATAGCGGGCAGCGGGTTCTCGCGCTTAATGAGTGCTAGGGCCTCGTCATAGCGACCCTGCGCCGCGAGCTTTAAGTAGCCCTGGACGGCAACGTGCGCGGGGCAAGCCGTCTTGCAGGGCGCGGTGCCGGACTCGTGCGTCTCGATACGGTTGTCGTTGCGGTAGTTGGGCGACCACTTGGTGTGATCCCATTTGGTGGCGTCGGGCAGCTCCTGGCGCGGATACTCGGGCACCTGTCCGCCGGCCTTTTTGCTGCAGAGCTTCTGGCCGAGCTTGGCGGCGCCGGCCGGGCACACCTCAACGCAGCGACCGCAGGCAACGCACTTGTCCTTCTCGACCTTGGCGACATAGGCCGAGCGCGACAGGTTGGGCGTGTTGAACAGCTGCGAGGTGCGCAGGGCATAGCACACGTTGACGTTGCAGTTGCAGATGGCGAAGATCTTGTTCTCGCCGTCGATGTTGGTGATCTGGTGCACAAAGCCGTTGTCCTCGGCCTGGCGCAGGATGTCGTAAACCTCGTCGCGCGTCACGTAATGGCCGCGGTCGGTCTCGACCACGTAGCCGGCCATATCGCCCACGGCGATGCACCAATCGGCCGGGTCGTCGGCGCAGCCCTCACCCATCACGCGACGGCTCGCGCGGCAGCTGCAGGTGCTAGCGGCATATTTGCCATCGTATTTGTCGAGCCAATGCTCGATATGCTCGATCGGCACCGAGGTGCTCGCGGCGTCGATGGCCTTCTCGACCGGAATGACGTGCATGCCGATGCCGGCGCCTCCGGGCGGCACCATCGGCGTGGCCTTGGACAGCGGTCCCTTGGACGCCTGCTCAAAGAACTTGGCATAGACCGGGTGCTCCTCGAGCTGGCTCACGCGCATGTTGAGGAACTCGGCAGAACCCGGCACCAGCATGGGCAGCACCCACTGCTTGGCGCGCTCGGGGTTTTCCCAGTTGTACTCGAGCAGACCCGTGTAGCTCATGTCGTCGAGCATCTTCTCGATATCGGCTTCGGGCATGCCGGTGAGCTTGACCATCTCAGGCAGCGTATAGGGACGGCGCATCTTCATCTTGCAGAGCACTTCGGCCTGCTCGTCGGTTGCAGCCTCGGCAAACGACCAGTACTCGTAGCCCAGCAGCTCATCGCGATGCAGCAGACGGTTGGTGCAGTGCTCGCACAGCTTGACGATGGCCTCGCGCGGATGCTCCGGCAGCGGCGGCACGAACTCCGCGCCGATATCGGGCTCGGTGTAGCTAATCCCCGGTCCGTTGAGAATCATGGTTGTCCCTTCTCTTGCCACAGCCCGACGGGACCGCGGCACCCCTCTTTTTTTGCAGGCCGGGCATGCCCCCATGCCGTTCACCCGCCATTGTTGACATTGTGTCAAAAATAGTATTGACGAACCGTCAACAATATTCAAGACTGTTAGGCGAACGGTCAGGCAAAAGAGGATGAAAGGCGGCAAAACATGGGCAACAACACAGCAGGTACCTCTGTGGTCGATGCCGTCCCCGCATCCGATAGCGCGGCAAAGCGCCTGACGGGCGACGAACGCCGTCGCGAGATCCTCGATGCCGTGCGCACCGTAAGCTCCGAGCTGGGCGTGTCCCACCTATCGGTATCGGCCGTGACCAAGCGAGCCGGCTGCACGCGTTCATTGTTCTACCACTACTTCGCCGACATGGACGCCGCCGTCACCGCCGTCATGGACGAGGCAATCGACGGTTTTATCTCCGAGCTTGAGCAGTGGAATGCCAACCGCACCGTCGGCGATATCGAGGGCGCGCTCGACACCGTCGCCCCGCTCTTTAAGCGTCTGGTCGCCAGCGGCCACGAACTGCCGAGTACGCTCACCTCAAGCAGCGGCGCGCTCTACGGCGGCTTTTTGCACAACGTGGTTCAGCGCGTGGCGCAGTATATCTGCGACACCACCGTGGTGGACTTTGTCGCCCATCATGAGCTACGCATCGACCATGTCTACGAGACGTTCTACACCCTCATCATGGGGTTGTTGATGTATATCCGCACGCACCCTGATGTGCCCGACGAGACGGTCAAGGAAATCATCGCCTCGACACTCCACATCGAGGGCTATACCGCCAAGTATCCGGAGCGCAAGCCCCAGAACTGACGACATCTGGCCAAACTGCCCGCGATCAGAAGAGGGGCCGCGGGCGTGTGAAAGGAGAGCAGCATGCTGTTCGATGTTTGGGGTAGCGATACCCTTATCCACTGGGCCGGCTGGGCCATGGTCTTTATCGGCCTGATCGTGCTCAACGAGGTCGGCCGCCGCACCAAGCTGGGCGCAGTAATCATCTTTGGCGTGGCTCCGCTGGCCATGACCATCTACTGCGTCGCCATCGCCGTGGGCGTCTCGCAGGGTGCCGAGTGGGCGCTCACCAACCCCACCCATGTGTACCAGAACAGCTGGTTCCACTACGCCAAGGTATACGCGGCGCTGGCCGGCTGCTGGGGCTTCATTGCCATTAAGTACCAGTGGGGCAAGATCGGCAAGGCACATTGGTTCCGCGCATGGCCGTTTGTGATCGTCGCCATCAACATCATGATTGCCGTCGTATCCGACTTCGAGAGCGCCTATCACTTCTTTGTCCTGGGCGAGTCCACCTGGGTCACCTCCGAAGGTGCTACGCAGCTGGCCGGCTGGAACAACGTGTTCAACGGCATCGCCGGTATTATCAACATCTTCTGCATGACCGGTTGGTGGAGCGTCTACGCCTCCGAGGATCAGACCGACATGCTGTGGCCCGATATGACCTGGGTCTACATCATCGCCTACGATATCTGGAACTTCTGCTACACCTACAACTGCCTGCCCACCCACTCCTGGTTCTGCGGCTTTGCGCTGCTGCTGGCGCCCACCGTCGCCGCCTTTATCTGGAACAAGGGCGGCTGGATCCAGAACCGCGCCTTTACGCTGGCTATTTGGTGCATGTTTGCCCAGGTGTTCCCGTACTTCCAGGAGGAGTCCATCTTTGTGACCCACTCCACGCTCGACCCCGGCGCCGCTACCGCGGTCTCGGTCGCTGCGCTGATCGCCAACGTCGCCGCAATCATCTACATCGCCTACCGTGCCAAAAAGCTCAGCCGCAACCCCTACAAGCAGGATGTCTTTGAGGGCACCAGCGATTGGGAGAAGGCCACCGCTCGCCGCGCCAAGGTTGATTACGCGCACGCCGAGTAACGTGCTGGTCGTTGTTGGCACTTGGGCATAGGCCCGCCTGCCAGATTTTCAATCGGTTGCCTCGCAGAGCCCCCGAAAAGCGTTTCGCTCGCTTTTCGGGGGCTTTTTGTTGTTGCGCGCATCCACGCACATATTCAAAACCTCTCGCACAGATAAAATCAGATTTCCGATCGCCTGACAGCTCTATATGACTCTGTTTTTGGGTACATTGTTGTCCCGATATTGAGCTTGGGGGATGTATGAATGATGAGACGATGGGCCAAGAGGATGCGGCCCAAGATGCAGAAGCTTGCGCTGAGGCCTTGGAGAGCTTAGACCGGATTTCACTCGATGAGATTGCGTTTGACGATTCGGGCGTTGATGTGCAGGATGAGCCGGAAACCAAAGCGCAGTCCGATGATCAGGATGCAGTCGACGTTGAGCCTGCCGAGGATGAGGCAGATCACGAAGACACCGAAAGCGAGGCCGGCAACCAGCCCGAATCCGACACGGGCGAGGAAACCGTCCTGCTCGACAGCTTACCGGCCGAGGATTCGCTGACTCGCGAGCTTCCTGGCCTGGGTTCTGCACCTGCCGTGGACGAGACCATCGCCATGGGCGATATTCCCCTACCGTCCGTTCCTTCGGCACGCGAAGCCGAGGTTCGTCATCGTAAGATGTCGCCCAAGCGACGCAACCTGATGGTGGCAGGCGTTGTTGCCATCGCGCTCGTCGCCGGCGGCGCGGGCTATGCGGCTTGGAACGGATACCAGCAAGAGCAGGCCGCCGTGGTTGCCGCAAACGCCCATACCATGATGTCGGTGCAAATTGGCGTACATGCCGCGGGGCTCGACTGCTCCACCGGCTCAAAGATCCCCGTGCAGGTGAGTGGCCAGGACTCCGACGGCTCTTCTGTGAGCGAGACGCTCTATGTTGACGAGCACGGTCGCGGCATTACGCTGCTGCCCGGCGATTACACGTTCTCCATCGCCGCCTCCCCCATCGCGGCCGACGGTACCATCTACACCGTCCCGACCACCAAGGCGCAGGTCACCATTAAGAGCGATGGGCAGGATTTGAGTGCCCAGGCCACCTTTAAGCTCAAGGTACCTTCGGCCGACACGGTGACCGACGACCAGATCGATGCCGCCGCCAAGTATGCCGAGGAAGGGGGCGCAAGCTCTGCCGCCGCGGCAAAGATACTCCAGCAGGCGGCAATTACGCGCCGTGATGCCGCCGCCAACGCCGTAAGCGCAAGCGAGGCACAGTCCGCCCGCGATGCCGACGCTCGACACAAGGCGACGAACCTGTATCAGCTCGATATTCCGGTTGAGTGGTATGGCAAGGTCGCGACCTGGCAAAACGGCAGCACGCTGTGCATCTATCTGGGCGATGACACCAATACGCCAATCGTGACACTTGTCGCAGTGCGCGACGGCGAGACCTTTATGCCCGACGACGGCGATACGGTTTTGGGCACGGTCAGCCTAGGCAACGGCTACACCGTCTACGCCAGCGGCCCTGTCTATCCGTACGTGATTCCGCAAACCGTTAATGGACGCACGCAGGACCCTGTGTCGACCTATCCCATGGACCAGGCTATTGAACTTGTCGAGCTTACGACCGGCAACCGCTACACCTATAGCCAGATTAAGAACGACCTGGTTGGCAAAGACGGCAACGCAGACGCCGCGACCAAACTCGAGACCGACTACCTCGCCCAGATTCTCCTGCCGAGCATCAAAACCCAGGACTAGCCGGCCCGAAGACAGCCGCCCAACATCCACATCCCTAACGCAGTTGCGGTGAAATAGGGATTGTTTTTGCTGGTCAAACCGCAAAACAGTCCCTATTTCACCGCAACTTATTGGTGACCTTTTGGGTGGCACTCAGCGCCACGGATCGGCTTCGAACATTGGCTCGCGCTCGGGGCGGCGATCGCTGTAGGGATCGTAACCGTCATCGTCCTCGTTCTCGGCACGGATATAGGGGTCGCGCGGCTTGGGCGCCGGTTTAGGCGCAGGCTTGGGTGCGGCGGGCACTGCCTCAGCCGCCGGTGCGTTCGTCTTGTTCTCGTCTTTCATCTGCATAGCTCCTTGCATCGCATCCGCTCAACATCATCGATTGTCGCACGAAAAAGGGCGGCGGACCCAATTGGATCCGCCGCCCTTGGCGTTTAGAGACGACTGGCAGGTTTTAAGGCATCTCCCAAAAATCTACTCGGCGTCGGGGACCTCGTAGGTGGCCGCCGGCGTATTGTCGCACACGACGGTAAAGCCGCCGTCCTTGTCGACATCGACCGTCACCTGATCGCCCTCGCGCACCGTGCCGTCGATGATAGCGGCGGCGATGGCATCCACGACCTCGCGCTGGACCAGACGCTTGAGCGGACGGGCGCCAAAGACCGGGTCCAGGCCGCCCACGGCGAGCATCTGCTTGGCCGCCGGGGTGATGGCAAGCGTCATGCGCTCCTTGGCCAGACGCGCGCGGACGTCGGCGAGCTGGATGTCGACGATCTTCTCGATCTGCGCCATGCCGAGCGGATGGAACACCACGATATCGTCGATACGGTTGAGGAACTCGGGGCGGAAGGTCTGAGCCATGGCCGCGTTGACCTGATGGCGCATCTCCTCCTCGTCCTTGCCGGAAAGCTCGGCGATGGCCTTGGAGCCCACGTTGGACGTCATGATGATAATCGTGTTCTTGAAGGACACCTGGCGACCCTGACCATCGGTTAGACGGCCGTCGTCAAGCACCTGCAGCAGCACGTTAAAGACATCCGGATGAGCCTTCTCCATCTCGTCGAGCAAGATCACGGAGTACGGACGACGGCGCACGGCCTCGGTGAGCTGGCCACCCTCGTCGTAGCCCACGTATCCCGGGGGCGCACCGATCAGACGCTGGACGCTGAACTTCTCCATGTACTCGGACATGTCGATACGCACGAGCGCGCGCTCGTCGTCGAACAGGCACTCGGCAAGCGCCTTGGCGAGCTCGGTCTTGCCCACGCCGGTGGGGCCCAGGAAGAAGAAGCTGCCGATGGGCTTGTCCGGATCGGAGAGGCCCGCACGGCTGCGGCGCACGGCTGCGGCGACGGCGGAGACGGCCTCGTCCTGGCCGATGACGCGCTTATGCAGCTCACCCTCCAAGCCCTTGAGCTTGTCGAGCTCGCCCTGCATCATCTTGGACACGGGCACGCCGGTCCAGGCGCTCACGACCTCGGCGATCTCATCGGAGGTCACCTGCTCGTTGAGGCCCTCGCCGTCCTGCTGCTTTTGTGCCTCGAGCGCAGCCTCGGAATCCTGAATCTGCTGCTGCAGACCCGGGATCACGGAATAGCGCAGCTCGGACGCACGGCCCAGATCGCCATTGCGCGTTGCGCGCTCCTCTTCGCTCCTGGCCTCGTCGAGCTGGCCCTTAAGCTCCTGCACGTGGTCGATGGCGTTCTTCTGGTTGAGCCAGCCGGCTTTTTGCACGTTGAGTTTTTCCTGGACCTCGGCAATCTCTTGGCGCAGGGCCTCCAGACGCTCCTTGGAGGCGTCATCGGTCTCCTTCATGAGCGCCTGTTCCTCGATCTGCAGCTGGGTGAGCTGACGCGTGGTGGCGTCAATCTCGACCGGCATGCTGTCGAGTTCCATGCGCAGACGGCTTGCCGCCTCATCGACCAGGTCGATGGCCTTGTCGGGCAGGAAGCGGTCGGCGATATAGCGATCGGAGAGGTCGGCGGCGGCCACGAGCGCGCTGTCGGTGATGTGCACGCCATGGAAGATCTCGTACTTCTCCTTGAGGCCACGCAGGATTGAGATGGTGTCCTCAACGGTGGGCTCGGAGACCATCACGGTCTGGAAACGACGGGCGAGCGCCGCGTCCTTCTCGATGTACTTGCGGTACTCATCGAGCGTGGTCGCGCCGATCGCATGCAGGTCGCCACGGGCGAGCGCAGGCTTGAGGATGTTACCGGCGTCCATGGAGCCCTCGGTGGCACCCGCGCCCACAATGGTGTGGAGCTCATCGATGAACAGGATGACCTTGCCTTCGGACTTCTGCACTTCCTTGAGCACAGCCTTTAAGCGGTCCTCGAACTCGCCGCGGTACTTGGCGCCTGCGACCAGCGCGCTCATGTCGAGCTCGATGAGGTCGCGGTCGCGCAGGGTACTCGGCACGTCGCCGGCCACGATACGCTGGGCGATGCCCTCGACGATGGCCGTCTTGCCGACGCCCGGCTCGCCGATGAGCACGGGGTTGTTCTTGGTGCGACGGGACAGAACCTGGATTGTGCGGCGAATCTCATCGGTACGGCCGATGACCGGGTCGAGCTTGCCGGCACGGGCAAGGTCGCAGATATTGCGGCCGTACTGCTCCAGCGCCTCAAACTGAGTCTTGTCCTCGGCAGACGTCACGCGGTCATCGCCACGCAGCTCCTCGTAGACTTGCTCGATGCGCTCCTTGGTCACGCCGGCGTCGCGCAGAACGCGGCCGGCCTCACCCTTGTCCTCGGCAAGTGCCATCAGCAGATGCTCGGTCACCACAAAGCTGTCGCCCATCTTGGTGGCCTTCTTCTCGGCCTTCTCGATGACGCGGACGAGCTCATTGGAAAGACCCATCTGCTGGCCCTCGCCCGAAACCTTAGGCGCATGGTCGATGGCATCCTGCGTGGAGCGTGCGAGCTGGGCCGGGTCGGCACCGATGCGCTCGATGATCACGGAGATATTGCGCTCGCCGGCACCGAGCAGGGCAGACAGCAGGTGAATCGGCTCCACCGCGCCGGCCTGCGCGTCGGCAGCCGTGCTCATGGCGGTCTGCAGCGCCTCGCGCGACGTCATTGCTAGCTTATCGATTCTCATGGAATCACCTCTCTTGGGGTGGCCGCCCTACGGGGCGGCTTCACGTTGTTCGAGATGTATTGTTGCCAGCTTTGCGCGATCTTATACACAAATCTAAGTCTCTATATATAAGATTTTCTGAGTGATTGAGGGATAGGGGGCAGACCCGCTCGCCCGCTGCGGCCTCATCCCCTTACTATCTCAATCTGTAACATCTATCGACCGTTTCCGGCTCCAGATGTTACAGATCGAGACAAATTATTCAGCGGCGCCCGTTTGTCTCAATCTGTAACATCTAGTCGGCAAATAGGGCTCTATCTGTTACAAATCGAGACGAACCGAAGACGCCCGAATCGAAAATCTAAATCTGTAACACCAAGCCCACTTTTAGCGGCCAAGATGTTACAAATCGAGATTTAGTGAGAAGAGTATCGCTCAAAACTCGTGGACTCAATTATTGACCTCTCGCCCAGAATGAGTGGGGCAAATATTCCTATTAGAGGTCAAATCGAAGCCCAATAGGGCCTTTTCGCCCCGTCATTTCGACCGATCGCTTTCTTTTGAATATTGTCGTAAGCTGGTATCACTTATCTTAATGAATGCATACTGTTTGCGAGGTACCCGCCGTGAAACGCTCCACCTATATCGGCCTGCTCGTCTTAGCGTTTGCGATTACCGCAGTCGGCGTAGGAATTATCTATCTCGCATTTCTCCCCGCCTCTGCGACGCAGGCGGCGGTTGAGACCGTAAGCTATCCCATCGAGGTCCTCACCGATATCGTCAAACCCGATTCGATCACCGTCGATTTTGACGGTACGCCCGCAGCACTTGGGGTCAGCAACTATCCCCGTATCGAACTTGGGGCCAGGCGCTACACCAAAGATGAACAGCTTATCGGCAAGGCAACCAGTTTACTCAAAGGCAAGACGTTTAAGCGGTGGTACGGCGCCGCAACATATCGAGCCAAGAATGGCCAAATGGTTGGCGGGTATTATTCGACCCTTGAGCTCGATGCGGCAAACGGGAGCAGATTGTGCAACGTCTCATACGACCCCGGCTACGTGGACAATGAAGGACCGGGGGTCTATATCTCGGATGGCGACGTAATCTACGTCATGGAGGGCGACCAGACGGCAGTCGTCGATTTTATGGATCGGTGTACCGAAGATGCCTACGAACAAACTTGCGAGCCCGATCCGCAGACAGCGCGCAACAGTGGCTCGGCACGCACTTGGCTATTTGACGATGAAATAACCTGGACCCCATCGAAATAAGGACCCGCCGGGCAGGCAACTTTGTGGTGGTCCCGGTCAATTATTAGCGCCCCTCAAGACCCAACGAGAACGTCGCGGTAGCCCCTGCCACACCTTTCCCTCGGGCGACCCTCGCGAAGCGCGTGAGCACGAGGGAAAGGTGTGGCAGGGGCGTACAGCAGAGTTACTCGGCAGCGGCCTTGAACTTGTTGTAGTTGATCAGGCAGCCAGCTTTGACGATGGCACGCTCCTCTGCCGTCATATCGGCAATGTAAAGCTCAATCTGCTCGACCGTGCCGTCGGCGCGCACCACGTAGGCGGCGATGTCCTTTAGGTCGCCATCGAGCGCAGCGCGGATACCCGGCACAAAGACGTAGTCGCCCACCTCAAAGCTGGGCTCGGCCTCCATCTGGAAGGGCACCATGCCCCAGTTCATCACGTTGGAGCGATAGCGCTTGGTGGCGTACTCGTGGACGATGTTGGCCAGGCCGCCAATTACGCGCTGGCAGCTCGCGGCCTGCTCGCGGGCAGAACCGTCACCGGGCTTCTTGGCATAGAGCATGGAGCCGTACTCAGTCGCCTTGGCATCGGCCGCGACACCCGCGCCGGTCAGCGCCTCAAACACGCTGGCAAGCTCGGCATCGAGTGCCACCAGGTCGCCCGCTGCCTCGCCGGCAATGCGGCGCTTTTCCACCGCGTCGACCTCCTTGGAGCGGCCCACGTAGGCAGGGTCGCGACGGCTGAGCGTAAACTCGGCCAGACCCAGCGGGTTGGAGCGGAAGGAGCTCGTCTCGCCCGAGGGAATGAGCTCGTCGGTCGTAGTGACCGGGTCCATGATCTTGGAGCACACCTTGAGCAGGATATCATCGCCGAGCGGCTCCATCGCGGGCCACGGCTTGATGTTGGGACCCTCGACCAGCTCGTCAGCAGGCTCCGCCTTGCCAAAGCCCCAGTACACGCGCTTTTTGTACGGCGCGTCGTCAAAGGTGTACTCGCAGGCCTCGTCCCAAGTCTCCTCGGGCAGGTCGGTCGCCGGCGTCAGGATGCCGCCGTTGGCAGCCGTCGCCGCAATGGAGCGGGCGTCCATCAGGGCCACGGCGCTCAGCTGGCCATTGCCCGGCTTGGAGCCCTCGCGGTTGGGGAAGTTGCGCGTAGTGTGGCGGATCGAAAGGCCGTTGTTGGCAGGCGTATCGCCGGCGCCAAAGCACGGGCCGCAGAATGCGGTGCGCACGATCGCGCCGGCCTCCATAAGGTCGTAGATATAGCCACGGCGCGTAAGCTCGAGCGCCACGGGCTGGCTCGTGGGATAGACCGACAGCGAGAACTCGCCACAGCCGGTGTTAGCGCCCTTGAGCACGCGGGCAGCCTGCACCACGGAGTCGTAGTTGCCGCCCGAGCAGCCGGCGATAACGCCCTGCTGCACGTGCAGCTTGCCGTCGACGATCTTGTCGAGCAGGCTAAAGTGCGTCTTGCCCTCGCCGATCTTGGCGGCCTCGAGCTCCACCTCATGCAGGATGTCCTCGAGGTTCTCGTTGAGCTCGTCGATCTCAAAGCCGTTGGAAGGATGGAACGGCAGCGCGATCATGGGCTTGATGCTCGACAGGTCGACCTCGACGCAGCCGTCGTAGTAGGCGACATCGGCGGGCTTGAGCTCGCGGTAGTCGTCGCCGCGGCCGTGCATGGTCAGAAACGCGTGCGTGTCCTCGTCGGTGGCCCAGATGCTCGACAGGCAGGTGGTCTCGGTGGTCATGACGTCAACGCCGTTGCGGTAATCGGTCGTCATGCTCGCGATGCCCGGGCCCACAAACTCCATGACCTTGTTCTTAACATAGCCCTTGGCAAAGACGGCTCGGATGATGGCGAGCGCCACGTCGTGCGGGCCGACGCCGGGGCGCGGGGCACCCGTGAGGTAGATGGCGACGACGCCGGGATAGGCAACGTCGTAGGTGTCGCGCAGCAGCTGCTTTGCCAGCTCGCCACCGCCCTCGCCCACGGCCATGGTGCCCAGAGCGCCGTAGCGGGTGTGCGAGTCGGAGCCCAGGATCATCTTGCCACAGCCGGCGAAGTTCTCACGCATAAAGGAGTGGATGACGGCGATGTGCGGCGGGACGAAGATGCCGCCGTACTTCTTGGCCGCGGAAAGGCCAAAGACGTGGTCGTCCTCATTGATGGTGCCTCCCACGGCGCACAGCGAGTTATGGCAGTTGGTGAGCACGTAGGGCAGCGGGAACTGCTCCATGCCCGAGGCGCGCGCCGTCTGGATGATGCCAACGAAGGTGATGTCGTGGCTCGCCATGGCGTCAAAGCGAATCTTGAGTGCCTCGGGGTCACCCGACGTGTTATGTGCCTGGAGGATCGAATACGCGATGGTGCCGCGCTTGGCATCCTCGGGCGTCTGCCTAATACCGCGCTCGGTAGCCTCGGCCGCAGGCACAACCTCGCTACCGCCGCGCAGGTAGATGCCGTCCTCGTACAGCTTGACCATACTGTCTCCCACTCTGCCCGAAAGGCTCGGGCGCATAGCATACATTCGTTCAATATCGTGCCATAGAACGGTTGCGAGTGGGTTGCGAATCTACACGTTCACTTTATCTCGGTAAAGCAAAGGACGAGCACCTTGCATCACTCTCCTGACAAGGAGTGTCCCAAAGTGCCGGCACAAAAGGAACGTCCCCAAGTGCCAAACTACCCTACTCCGGCAACGCCGCAGGTAGAGGACGGACAGCGAGCGACGTCCAGAGCGAACAAGTTGGCATGAAAAAGGCAAGGCATAGACCTTCTGGTCATGCCTCGCCTTTTGAATGACAAATTGTCGCCCTGGGCGGCGCGCAGCGTCGAGCCGTTACGCCGTTCGGCAGAACGGCGTAACCTAGAGATCCCCGCCTGCGCCCAAAAGTTTGCGCATGACCTGTTCGGGGTTAACCGAGCCGTCGCGCGGGGCCAGGGCGGTGATCTTCTTCTGCATCTTGTACTCGTGCAGCTCGTCCTCGAGCTGGCGCACGCGGGCACGGAGCTTTTCGTTCTCGCGCTCGCGCTCCTCAGCACGCTCCTTCATATCGAGAATACGCACCACGCCGGCAAGGTTGATGCCCTCGTCGGTCAGCTGGTTGATGAGCTCCAGGCGCTCGATATCGGCACGCGAATACAGACGCGTGTTGCCGCCCGAGCGCTGGGGATTCACCAAGCCTTTGGACTCGTAGACGCGCAGAGTCTGCGGATGCATACCGGTCAGCTCGGCCGCCACGCTAATCATGTACAGCGGTTTGTTCCTATTGTCCTCGGCCATGCTACCTGACCCCTTTCCGTCTCGTTATCGTCCATCATAAGCCCGCGGGCGTGGGCGTGCGCCGCGACCGCCCTAGTACGTCGCCTTGTAACGGTTGACCTTCTCGCGGTAGTCGCGCGTGTCGGCCTCGCGCAGCTTGGTCATGGCATCGCGCTCGTCATTGGACAGGTTCGTGGGAACCTGCACCTTGATCTCGACAAGCAGCGCACCGGTGCGCCCGCGATGCTTAACGTCGGGCGCGCCCATCTCCTTAAAGCGGAACTTCTTGCCCGTCTGGGTACCCGCGGGCACCTTCAGACGAACCGTCGCACCACCGGGCGTCGGCACGTCCACCGTGCAGCCGAGCGCCGCCTCGAAGACCGAGACCGGTACCTCCATGGTCACGTCGGCACCTTTGCGCTTAAACAGCGGGTGCTCCTCCACATGCGTGGTCACGACCAGGTCGCCGCGCTCGCCACCCGCAACGCCGTACTCGCCGCGACGCTTGTAGCGTAGCTTGCCGCCGTCGACCGCGCCCGCGGGGACCGAGACCGTAATGGCCTGCTGCTCGCCCGTCGAGGGAATGCGGTAAGTGACCTTGTGCGTCACGCCGCGGAACGCGTCCTCAGCCGTCACATCGACGGTCAGCGACAGGTCGCCGCCCTTGCGAGCGCGGCTGCGACCCGCGCCGGCACCGGCAGCGCCCGCAGCCCCGGCAAAGCCCGAGCCCCAATCGCTGCCCCAGGCGCCGTTGCCGCTAAAGATGCTGTCGAAGATGTCGCCCCAGCCGCTGGCGCCCGCGCCGGCACCGTAGCCGCCGCCATACGCGCCGCCTGCGCCCGGCATGCCGCCAAACATGAGCATCTGGTCGTACTCTTTGCGCTTCTTCTCGTCCGAAAGCGTTTCGTAGGCCTCGCTGATCTCCTTAAACCTGGCCTCGTCGCCGCCGGCATCGGGGTGATATTTTTGCGCGAGCTTACGAAACGCGCTCTTGATCTCTTTATCGGAGGCGCTCTTGGATACGCCCAGGATGTCATAGAAGGTTTTGCCTGCAGCCATCGTAGCTCCTCTCCTGTTTCATCCGCCGCCCAGCGGGCGGCGGCTCATGCTTTCATATGGCACTAGGCCAGAAAGGGCCCCGGGTGTTGCCCCGGGGCCCTTCTCAATTACTCCTCGGTGCTCTCGGCCGTATCGGCCGCAGCATCCTCGGGCGCCGCGTCGGGCTCCGGTGCGGGGCGCTTCTCGCCACCGTAGGTCACCGTCACCATCGCGGAACGCAGGATGCGGTCCGCCATGCGGTAGCCCTTCTGGTACACGTCGTTGACGGTCTCGTCGTACTGCGACGCGTCCTCGACGCGACCCACGGCCTGGTGCTCGAGCGGATCGAACGCCTCGCCCTTGGGGTCGATGGGCTCAACGCCCTCGTGCGCAAACACATCGAGCAGCTTGGCATGCACCGCGTCGACGCCGTCGACGAACTGCTTAAAGTCGTCGGCAAGCTCCTGGCTGCGGGCATGGTCGATCGCACGCTCGATATCGTCGACCACCGGCAGCAGCGCGGTGACGAGCTTCTCGGTCGCGCGCTCGCGCTCGGCGATGCGCTCATTGGCGGTGCGGCGACGGAAGTTCTCCCAGTCGGCCTGCAGACGGGCGGTGCGCTCGGTGGCGTCCTTTGCCTTGTCCTCGGCGGCCTTCTGAGCCTCTGCCGCAGCATCGAGCTCGTTGCGCACGTCGGCAAGCTCTTTCTGAGCCTGCTCGAACTTGAGCTTAAAGTCGTTGTCGGCGGCTTCCTCACCGGCGCGGATAGCGGCTTCCACCATCTCGTCCTCGGTCATCGTCGCCTCCTTGTTGGAATCCTCTACCTGGTTCTCGGCAGCCTCGGCGGCCGCGGCCTCGTTGGCCTCGGTATCGTCGACGGCCTCTACGGGAATCTTCACGTCCTTCTCCTCAGAGTCAACGGGGGCGGTACCAACGGCGGCCGCCTCCGTGCGAGCTTTACGGGCGGACATGATTACTTGTCCTCGTCGTCCACAACCTCGTAGTCGGCGTCGACAACGTCGTCGTCGGCAGGCTGGGCGCCGGCGGCACCGTCGGTCTGCTGCTGAGCGTCGGCGTAGACAACCTGGGCCAGCTCGTAGGCCACGGACTGCAGGGACTCGCCAGCGGCCTTGATGGCCTCGACGTCAGAGCCCTCGAGCGCCTTCTTGGCGTCGGCGATAGCGGCCTCGGCCTTGGACTTCACATCGGCGGAAACCTTGTCGCCCAGCTCGTTGAGGGTCTGCTCGGTGGAGTAGCACAGGCTATCGGTCTGATTGCGGACCTCGACCTCCTCCTTCTGCTTCTTGTCCTCCTCGGCATGGGCCTCGGCGTCCTTGACCATGCGATCGACTTCGTCATCGGAAAGCGCGGTGGAGCCGGAGATGGTGATCTGCTGCTCCTTGCCGGTGCCCTTGTCCTTAGCGGAGACCTTGACGATGCCGTTGGCGTCGATGTCGAAGGTGACCTCGATCTGCGGCACGCCGCGGCGGGCAGCCGGGATACCGGTCAGCTGGAACTTACCGAGCGACTTGTTGTCGCGAGCAAGCTCGCGCTCGCCCTGGAGCACGTTGATCTCGACGCTGGTCTGGTTGTCGGCAGCGGTGGAGTAGACCTCGGTCTTGGAGGTCGGGATCGTGGTGTTGCGGTCGATCATCTTGGTCATGATGCCGCCCATGGTCTCGACGCCCAGCGACAGCGGGGTAACGTCGAGCAGCAGGATGCCCTCGACGTCGCCGGTGAGCACGCCGCCCTGGACGGCAGCGCCGTCGGCAACGACCTCGTCGGGGTTCACGGACATGTTGGGCTGCTTGCCGGTCATGGTCTTGACGAGCTCCTGGACGGCGGGCATACGGGTGGAGCCGCCGACGAGGATGACCTCGGTCAGATCGGAGAGCTTAAGCTTGGCGTCGCGCAGGGCGTTGGTGACAGGCTGCTTGCAGCGCTCGAGCAGGTCGCGGGTGATCTTCTCGAACTCGGCGCGGGTCAGCGTGTAGTTGAGGTGCAGCGGGCCGGACTGGTTCATGGTAATGAACGGCAGGTTGATGGTGGTCTGCTGGGCGGCAGAGAGCTCCTTCTTGGCGTTCTCGGCGGCCTCCTTCAGACGCTGCAGGGCCATGGGGTCCTGACGCAGATCGACACCGTTCTCCTGCTGGAACTTATCGGCCATCCAATCGATGACGCGCTGATCCCAGTCGTCGCCGCCCAGGTGGTTGTCGCCCGAGGTGGACAGAACCTCAAACACGCCGTCGGCGAGGTCGAGGATGGAGACGTCGAAGGTGCCGCCGCCCAGGTCGAAGACCAGGATGCGCTGGTCGGTGCCCTGCTTGTCCAGGCCATAGGCCAGAGCAGCAGCGGTCGGCTCGTTGACAATACGCTTGACGTTGAGGCCAGCGATCTTACCGGCGTCCTTGGTGGCCTGACGCTGGGCGTCGTTGAAGTAGGCCGGGACGGTGATGACGGCGTCGGTGACGGTCTCGCCCAGATACTTCTCGGCGTCGGCCTTCATCTTTGCGAGCGTCATGGCGCTCACCTGCTCGGCGGTGTAATCCTTGCCCTCGATGTCGACGACGGCACGGCCACCCTGGCCCTCCTTGACCTCATACGGCACGGTCTTGATCTCGGAGGTGCACTCGGAGTACTTGCGGCCCATGAAGCGCTTGATGGAGAACACGGTGTTCTTGGGGTTGGTGACAGCCTGGTTCTTAGCGGCCTTACCAACGACGCGGTCGCCGTCGGCACGGAAGCCCACAACGGACGGGGTGGTGCGGTCGCCCTCGGCGTTCACGATAATGGTCGGAGAACCGCCCTCGAGGACGGCCATAGCGGAGTTAGTAGTACCAAGGTCGATACCAAGAATCTTGCCCATTAGAAATTCCCTCTCTCTTGTGCGTTTGCACCGACTCGGCGGTCTGCCGAGCGGTGTTTCGGCTTGTCTTTCAGGATGTAGTGTATCCCCTTATGGGCCGGAATATACAAAATCTAAGTCAATTCATATAAGATTTCTTATTGCTGAGAGTTTAGGTTCTTAAATGCGCAGGTAGATGCGCTGAATGAGTTCTCGGCAAATCTATTGAGATCTATGTAGAGATGGCTGAGGTTTGCGTCCGGGGGTGCCTGGGGACCGTCTTGCGGAAAGCTCATCCCGGTTTGAGCGTGGATTCCGGGTCGCAGTTTCCGTCTGAAGGCTCAACCGGAAACCGTATCCCGTTTTGAGAGCTGATACCGGCTCGCATTTTCCGCTAGCGGGCCTAACCGGAAACTGCAACCCGTTTTTCGACAAAATAATGGGATGCGGTTTCCGCAAGCACGCTCAATCGCCCTATATTTCAAGTCACCTTTAGCTAACATTTACGCAGCTCAACGGCCCCACCTGCGCGTTTTTTAGTAAACCTTGGCATACTCGGCGAACGGTATGAAGATGCCGGCCAGAGGGTATTGCAAACGGTCGCTCCCGTGGTATGTTTTTGCCCGAATCAAACCGGCGCGCATCGCCTGTAGCGTCGGTCAACAGAGAGGAAACTACCATGGCTCATCCCGTAATTGATGCCGACGAGTGCATCGCTTGTGGCGTTTGCGTCGACTCCTGCCCCGCTGGCGTTCTGGAGCTCCAAGACGTCGCTACCGTCGCTGACGAGGACTCCTGCGTCGCCTGTGGCGCTTGCCAGGACGCTTGCCCCGCTGGCGCGATCACCGAGATCGTCGAGGAGTAACAACTCCCCCACTGCACACTCAAAAGTACACCGTGCACAAAAAAAGGAGGCCTCCGCATCGCCGCGGAGGCCTCCTTTTGCATATGTGGGCAGCTAATTTGGAGCGGGACCCTTGGCAGTTGCGGTGGAATAGTTCCTGTTTTATGTCTTGGATGCCGATTTTAGGAACTATTTCACCGCAACTTATAGATGCGGCGTCGACTAGGACAAATCGTCTTCGTAGGGCATCAGGTCTGCCAAGTAGCCTTTCTCCTTGAGCATAGCCTCGATCTCGTCGAGGGTTTGCTCGTCCTCTGCCGCAATGCGATGGAAGTGATAGCCGCTCGTCACCGTTAGTAGTGGAAAGCTCTTGCCGCTCTCGATATCGTGCAGGTAGCGCTCAACATCGCGACGGTTGCGAATGTCCAGATCGGCTGTGATCTTGCCATACACGCGGTGGTTGACGATTACATTGAGCACGGCACCGCCCACGTCGACGATACTCGTGAGCTCATCACCTGCCTGCTCCACGCTGTGGCGAACCTTGACCAAGCGCGTGGGCACGGCGGGGCTGCTGGGGGCCTCCTGCAGCACATAACCACGGTTGGTCGCCACGATATCGTGCCCATCGGCGCGCAGCAGGGCGATGTCTTGCACGACAATCTGGCGGCTCACACCCACCTCGCGAGCAAGCGCGCTGCCCGAAACGGGCTCCGTGGCCCCCTCGAGCACGCCCATGATGGCACGGCGACGCTCGCGGGCGTCCATTATTTACCGTCCAGCAGACGCAGGTGCTTAAGCGAGAGGTCGAGGATCGGCGCGGAGTGCGTCAGGGCGCCCGAGCTAATGTAGTCGACGCCCAGATCAGCCAGGGCGCGAATGTTGTCGGCGTCCACATTGCCCGAGCACTCGGTCTTGGCGCGACCGGCGATAAGCTCGATGGCGACGGCCATATCGTCGTGCGTCATGTTGTCGAGCATGATGATGTCGGCACCGGCCTCAACGGCCTCGCGCACCATGTCCAGATTCTCGCACTCAATCTCGACCGTCGTGGTAAACGACGCATGGGCGCGCGCCATCTCGATCGCGCGGGCCACGCCACCGGCGGCATCGATGTGGTTGTCCTTGAGCATAACGGCCGTCGACAGGTTGTAGCGGTGGTTGCTGCCGCCGCCGATCTCGACTGCGGCCTTCTCGAAGACACGCATGCCCGGCGTGGTCTTGCGCGTGTCGACGAGCACGGTCTTGGTGCCCTCGAGCGCCGCGGCCATCTGGTGCGTATAGGTGGCGATGCCGCTCATGCGCTGCAGGTAGTTGAGCGCCACGCGCTCGCCCGAAAGCAGCACGCGCGCGTCGCCGCGCACCTGGCCCACGTGGTCGCCGGCGTGCACCTCGTCGCCATCGGCAACATCAAACAGTACGGAGCTCTGCGAATCCAGCAGCTCAAAGGTACGGGCGAATACGTCCAGGCCGGCGATGATGCCGTCTGCCTTGGCGATGAGCTCAACGGTGGCGGGGCGCGCCGTGGGGCACACGCTCGCCGTGCTCACGTCCTCAAAGGTGATGTCCTCGCGCAGGGCCTGCAAAATCAGATCATCGACGACGAGCTTCATGGTAATGGGATTCATGGTCTATTCCTCCACGGCCTGCGTGCCGGCGGCACGGGCCAAATCATCGATTGACAGGGTGTCGGCGCTCAGGGCGCGATGACGGCCATCGAGCGCGGGCTCGCCCGCCTGCTCCACGGCCAGCGACTTGCCGGTACGCATATACCACGCGGCGCGACGACCCCAGACCAGCGCCTCGAGCAGGCTGTTGGAAGCCAGGCGGTTCTTGCCGTGAACGCCGTTGCAGGCCGTCTCGCCCGCGGCGTAGAGCTCGGGCATCGAGGTGCGGCCGTCCTTGTCGACCCACACGCCGCCCATAAAGTAGTGCTGCGTCGGCGTAACGGGAATGGGCTCGTCCAAGATGTCGCGGCCGTCCTCCAGGCAGCGCGCGCGAATGTTGGCAAAGTGCCCGGTCACCACGTCGCGCTCGACGGGGGCAAAGCTCAGCCACTCGTGCTCGGTGCCGTCCTGCTTCATCTGCTCGCGGATGGCGGCGGCGACAACGTCGCGCGGCTGCAACTCGTCGGTAAAACGCTCGCCGGCGGCGTTGAGCAAAATCGCGCCCTCGCCGCGGCAGCTCTCGCTGATCAGGAACGTGCGACCCGGCTGCGGCGAGAACAGACCCGTGGGATGGATCTGCACGTAGTCCAGGTGCTCCATCTTAATGCCATGCTCCTGAGCGATGTAGCAGGCGTCGCCCGTGAGCTGCGGGTAGTTGGTCGAGTGGTCGTACACGCCGCCAATGCCACCCGTCGCCCACAGCGTGTGGCGGGCATGGATCTTAAACGGCTCGCCGGCATGCGCGCCCTCAGCGGCATTTACCAGCTCGTCGGCGGGACGAACCGAGTTGTCCTCGTCCACGGAAACGGCGACGACACCGGCACACACCGTGTCGCCGTCACGCTCGCCCGTCAGGATGTCGGTCATGGCCACGTGCTCCAAAATCTGCACGTTGTCCAGCTTGCGGACAGCCTGAAGCAGCTTAGTCGTGATCTCCTTGCCGGTGATATCGGCATGGAAGGCAATGCGCGGACGGCTGTGTGCACCCTCGCGGGTAAAGTCGAGGCTGCCGTCGGCCTTGCGCTCAAAATCCACGCCCATCGCTAGCAGGTCGTTGATGACCGAGCGGCTCGAGCGGATCATGATGTCGACGCTCTCGCGGCGGTTCTCGTAATGGCCGGCGTGCATGGTGTCCTCAAAGAAGGCATCGTAGTCCGAGCCTTCGGGCAGCACGCAGATGCCGCCCTGCGCGAGCATCGAATCGCACTCGTCGACAGCGCCCTTGGAGAGCATGATCACGCGCGTGCTTGTCGGCAGGTTGAGAGCTGCGTACAGGCCCGCCACGCCGCAGCCGGCAATAACGACGTCGCACTCCATGTCGGGGTATTGTTTGGTTTCCACAGGAATCCTCTCCCTTGTAATGTGGCATAAGGGACCGTCCCTCATGCAACATTGTTCTAGCGTGCTGCGTACTCGAGCATACGGTCGAGCGTGAGCTTGGCCTGGTCTGCTGCCTCGTCCGAGACGCCGATCTGCACCTCGCCCTCGCCCGTCTCCAGGCAGCGCACGAGCTTTTCGAGCGTGATGAGGTCCATGTTGACGCAGGTGGGCTGCACCGCGGGGAAATAGAACTTCTTGCCGGTGCCCTGGCAGCGGCGCTCGAGCTCGTAGAGCACGCCGCGGACCGTCACGATAATGAACTCGCTCGCGTCGGACTCCTCGGCATACTTGATGATGCCGGCGGTGGAGCCGATGTAGTCGGCCTCGGCCAGAACGTCGGCCTTGCACTCAGGATGCGCCAGCACGAGCGCGTCGGGGTGGGCCTCCGTCGCGTCGACGATCTGCTCGACGGTGATGATGTGATGGCGTGGGCAGTAGCCGTTGTTGAGGATGACGTGCTTTTGCGGCACCTGCTCGGCTACGAAGCGTCCCAGGTTTTGGTCGGGAATGAACAGGATATGCTGCTGCGGCAGCTCGGACACGATCTTAACGGCGTTGGAACTGGTGACGCACACGTCGCTCCAGCTCTTGATCTTGACCGTGGAGTTGACGTAGCACACCACGGCCAGGTCGTCGCCGTACTCGGCGCGCGCCGCGTCAACCGTCTCGCGCTTGACCATGTGCGCCATGGGGCAGTCCGCGCCCGGCTCGGGCAGCAGCACGGTCTTAGTGGGATTGAGCAGCTTGGCGCTCTCGCCCATAAACTCCACGCCGCACAACACGATGGTCTGCTGCGGCAGGCTCTTGGCGAGCTTTGCCAGGTAGAAGCTATCGCCGACGTAATCGGCAACGGCTTGGACCTCGGGCGCCACGTAATAGTGCGCCAGGATCACCGCGTCACGTTGGGTTTTTAGTTGCTGAATGGCCTCGACGAGCTCTGCGGGCACCAGTGCCGCACGCTCCGTTGCCGTCGTTGCCGATGCCAAGCCGGCCGCGATATCGCGTGCAAGCTCCGACGCATCCATGTTCGCGCTCTGTGCCATCAAGGCCCCTCTCTTTTGGCGAATCTTGGGGCTTTAGTATGACACCTAGGTTTACAGCTGACAAGACAGCTGTAAACCTAGGTGTAAAGTTGAAATAAAGATTCAATCATGTGGCAGGTCCATATTCGAACTGGCAAGCTGAGGATAGCTGAGCTCTCGATGGCGCAGGAGGCATCTTTCGCCACCGCAATACCGCTTGGCGCGAGTTGCACGCCGTGGGGCGCAAACGGTCCGCACCCCCGCAAGCGGCGCGTACCCGATGTGGCAAAATCGAACTACTTAAGGGGGCCGAATGCTCAAGATTATTGCCTGCGACGATGATGTCGCTTTTCTAGATAGACTGCACCGGATGATCGACCGTTGGTCGACCGAGACGGGCACGGCGGTCGATGTTGCGCTCGTCACACGCGGCGAGGACCTGCTGGCCCGCCATGCCGCATCGCGCGCCGACATCATTCTGCTCGACATGATCATGCCGCTCGTCAACGGCATGGACACCGCACGCGAACTGCGCCAGGCCGACACCGCCGTGCGCCTGGTGTTCCTCACCTCGTCGCCCGAGTTCGCGCTGGAATCCTACGAGGTCCGCGCCTTCGACTATCTGCTCAAGCCCGTGACTTACGAACGCCTGGCGCGGTTACTCGACGAGCTTTCGAGCATGCGCCCGGCGGCAACCGACGAGCTCGTGATCAAAACTTCCTTTGGCTACCACGCCCTGCGCCTGTCCGACATCGAATATGCCGAGGCGCGCAACAAGCACGTGGTCTTCCGCCTGCGCGACGGACGCGATATCGAGGCACTCGAGTCGTTCCGCAGCGTCGAGGACCGCTTGGAGCAAAACGCAGTCTTCTTTAAATGCCACCGCAGCTACCAGGTCAACCTGCGCAATATCGATCACTTTGACCGCACGGACATCGTCATGCGCTCGGGCGCGTGCATCCCGCTTTCGCGCAGTTGCAAGCAGGGATTCCAAGACGCCTACTTTGCGGTGCGCTTTGAGGGTGGGAGACACTGATGGTCTCCTCGGTCGAAATGGTCCTTTGGGCAATCCACCACGCCACGACGCTGCTCTTTGGCGTCTTTGCCTCGGCGGCGCTGTGCGGTGTCGAGATCAACCGGCGTCATGCGCTTGAACTGGTGTTGGTCGGCATCGTGACCGGCGCTGCCTTTTCGATCGCCAATGTCGTTGGCGGCGAACTATTTGCCCGACAGGTTTATCCACTTGCCGTGCACCTGCCGCTTATCGTCTACCTGTGCGCGCGCTACCGCCTGAGCCCGCTGCTTGCCGTGCTCGGCATTACGAGTGCCTATCTGAGCTGCCAGTTCAGCAATTGGATGGGCATCGCCGCCTTTGCCGCAACCGATTCTCAGATCGCGTACTATCTGGCGCGCATCGCGACCACACTCGCCGTCTTTGCCGTCCTGTTGCATTGGGCCGGCGACATCGGTCCGCGCTTGGCGATTAAAAGCACCACCGAGCTGGGCATCCTTTTAATCCTGCCGCTCGTCTATTACGTCTTTGACTATGCCACCAACGTCTACACCACGCTGTTCCACTCGGGCTCGGTGGTAACGGTTGAGTTTTTGGCATTTGCGCTCTGTGCGTTCTACCTTATGTTTCTTGCCGTTTACCTACGCGAATACGAAGAAAAGGAAACCGCCGAGCGAGAGCGCTGGATGCTCGAAACCCGCGACAGCGCCGCCATCAAAGAGCTCGAGGCTTGGCGTCAATCTGGGCGCGAGCTGTCGATTCTTCGCCACGATATGCGCCACTTCCTACGCGGCCTGGCCGCTTTAATTGAGGAGGGCCACACCGACGAGGCGCTCAAACGCATCGATGAACTCTGCGAAGCCGGCGATCGCACCGCCGTACGCCGCTTCTGCGCCAACGAGACCGTAAACATCGCGCTTTCGTCATTTAGCTCGGATATCAATAGAAACGGCATTACCGCCAACCTGCGCGCCGCCGTACCCGAAACCATCCACGTAGGTGACGCCGACCTGTTTAGCGTGCTCTCAAATGCCTTGGAAAACGCTATCACCGCCGCAAGCGCCGCACCACAAGGAAAGCGATTCGTCGACTTTGACCTGCGATTAGAGGACGGCCAGCTGCTGCTGTTAGTTTCCAACACGTTTGACCGCGCGCCGCGCATGGTCGACGGCATGCCCGTGACCCGGCATGCGGGCCATGGCTTTGGCACCAGGAGCATCAAACTTGCCGTGGAGCGCATGAACGGCAACTGTCAGTTCCGCATTAACGGCGATCGGTTTGAGCTGCGTGCTGTGATGTAAGGGCGCGGGCGCGACGGATTTGCGTTCCGCGGGTACGGCTCGCCCGCTCGGGGTCATTTGTCGACGCGGGCTCGCTACAGCGGTGCAGCCGCCGGGGTCAGCTGCTTAATGTATGCCCACATGCGCTGCTTGGCGGCTTTGTCAGTGAGCGCCGCCTCAAAACCGTCGAGCGCGAGCACGCGGCGACCCTGCACATGGGCGACCAGGCCGGGCTTGAGCATGGCGGTGTCGAAGTCATCGATCGCCACGAGCATATCGGCGTAGGTCTCGCGCATGGCGTCAGCCGCGTTGTTGTCGAGCAGTAGCACTACCTCGGGGTCCAAAGCCTCAAGCGCCTCGCGGAACAGCTCGCACGGCAGAGTCTCGCCCACCGCGACCGCTCCGTCACCCACGCCGGCGACGCTTGCCAGCACGCAAAAATCCTCGGGCGCGTAGCCGATGGCCCCAAGCGCCTTGCGCAACGCCGCGCCATCCGGGCCGGCGGCAAGCTCGCCACCCGAACGCTCGGCCTCGTCCAAATCGCCTTTGACCAGCACGATCGGCGAGCACGCGTTGCCCGCGATACGCACGCCACGGCCCGCGAGCGATGCGAGCTCCTGCTCGGTCGCCTGGGCGATGGCTTCTTTTTTCTGGCTTTGTGACGTGGGCATGCGCTCTCCAATCGTTTGCGTGCCCACCATTATATAAAAGAGCCGCCCGCGAGTGGTTGCTTTGCGGGCGGCTGGGTATAAGCACGGTCGTACTGAGTTTTACGCGGCCGAGCCGCGTCGCATTATGGAGGTCACCATGGCTGACATTAATCAGATTACCCCCGAGAACTTCGATTCCATCGTTAACGACAGCCTGCCCGTGCTGGTCGATTTTTGGGCACCGTGGTGCGGGCCCTGTCGATCCCTCTCGCCCATCGTTGACGAGGTTGCCGATGAGCTGGCGGGCAAGCTTGCCGTTGCCAAATGCAACGTCGACGACAACCAGGACCTGGCCATGAAGTATGGCGTCATGAGCATCCCCACGCTGATTGTGTTTAAGAACGGCGAAGAGATTGACCGCTCGGTTGGCGCTCTGCCCAAGGCGAGGCTGCAGGCGCTGCTGGAAAAGCATCTGTAATACGCTTGTTACTTACCCGCCGTCTATGAGCGCTTTTGCACCGCTCGCCGGACTTCTGGATGCACCGAGTGCAACCACGGATAGTATGGTAGTCACAAACAGCCCCCAGTGAACGGGTGCGGGTCGCACAGACTCGTACCCGTTTTCTTATGCAGCTGCGCGCAGAGCGGGCGTAGTAAAATCTGAACCACTGAACTGCCCCAAACAAAAGGAGATTTCCCATGCATGATGTTGGAATGAACATGAGCCAGCTTGCCATGAGCGTCAAGCAGGTCGACGACACCATCGAGCTCGCTCACGAGTGGAGCCATCAGCTGCTGCATGCGACCGAGAATTTTGACATGGAGCGCATCGGCGCCAAGCTCGAGGCCGCCATGGCCGCGCTGCACGAGGCGCATGACGCGCTCGAGGGCTACGAGGAAGCCATCGAGGCCGACCACAACTCCGTCGGCTCCGTGAAGCTGGTGTAAGGTGGCCGAACACGAGCACAGCTGCGGGTACGAGCACGAGCATCCGCACGGGGCGGACGGTGACGCGGGCTGCCACTGTAGTGGTTCCGGCTCCGAGCTGGTCCGTTTTTCGGTTACCGCGCCCGACGACCTGCTGCGCCGTTTTGACGAGCAGATCGCACGCCGCGGCGACGTGGCCAACCGATCCGAGGCCGTGCGCGACCTGATTCGCGCCTCGATCGCCAAGGAGCAGATGCGCACGCCCGATGAGCACGTTATCGGGTCGCTCACCATGATCTATGACCACCATACCGGCGACCTGACGCGCCGTCTGGACGAGGTGCAGCACGACTACACCAACGAGATCGTATCGACCATGCACGTGCATCTGGATCACCACAACTGCTTGGAGATTCTGGCGCTCAAGGGTCGCAGCGAGCGCGTCTACGAACTAGCCGACCGTCTGCTGGGCCTGCGCGGCGTTAAGCACGGCGAGCTCACGTGCGCCGCCACCAAGCAGAGCCTGGGGCTGTAGCGGGATTTCCCGCAGCGCACCTGCCAAATAGGGACAGGTTTGTTTTGGCAGGTTTAGAAGTTTTACCTACCAAAATAAACCTGTCCCTTTTTGGTCGGTTTTGATGAGGGGTGTCGCATGCGGCATGTGCATATTCATGTGACGGGCATTGTGCAGGGCGTTGGCATGCGACCGTTTGTGTATCGCGAGGCCATGGCGCATGGCATTTGCGGATGGGTGCTCAATGCGGGCGACGGCGTGCATATCGAGGCGCACGCTCCGGCCGATGCGCTCGATGCTTTTGTTGCCGCGCTTTCTGAGCATGCGCCTACGGCAGCCCGCGTAGAGCATGTCGAGGTTGTGGACCTGGTAGCCAACGGTTGGGATGCCGCCGATGAACAGGGCTTTCGCATCGTAGCATCGCAGGACCAGACCGCGCACACGACGCTCGTCTCGCCCGATATCGCCACCTGCAACGATTGCTTGCGCGAATTGTTCGATCCCGCCGACCGACGCTATCACTACCCCTTTATCAACTGCACTAACTGCGGGCCACGCTTTACCATCATCCGATCGTTGCCTTATGACCGAGCGGCCACGTCGATGGATTGTTTTTCCATGTGTCCCAGGTGTGCCGCGGAGTATGCCGACCCACTCGACCGGCGTTTTCACGCGCAACCCGATGCCTGCTTTGATTGCGGGCCGCATATTACGTGGCGCGAAGCGGGCGTGGGCGATGGGCCGGGCGAAGCCGCCGCGTCGCTGGCCGTCGGCACCACACGCGAGGCCAGCGACGCCATTATCGACCGCTGTGTTGAGCTGCTGGCCAGCGGTGGCATCGTCGCCATCAAGGGCCTGGGCGGATTCCACTTAGCATGCGACGCCTCCAACGAGCAGGCGGTGGCCGAGCTGCGCCGTCGCAAACGCCGCAGCAACAAACCGCTTGCCGTCATGGTGCGCAGTCTTGCCGATGCCGGGCGCCTGTGTCATATCGACGATGCTGAACGCGATCTGCTCGCCGGCAGCATCCGCCCCATTGTGCTGCTGCGCCGGCGCACTGTTGGCGAGGGCAACGGCGGTTCCCCCGACGCCCTCGCGCTCGCGCCGTCCGTCACGCGCGACCTTCCTGAGCTCGGCGTCATGCCCCCCTATACGCCGCTTCAACATCTGTTGCTTGCCGCGGCAGAAGCCTGCGGTATGCACGCGCTCGTCATGACCAGCGGAAACCTGAGCGAAGAACCCATCGAGACCGACGACGACCTCGCCTGGGAACACCTCGTTGCCGCCGGCATCGCCGACGCGCTGCTCGGTAACGACCGCGCGATTCTCTCGCGCTATGACGATTCCGTGGTGCGCGTGGTTGACGGCACCGTTATGCCCGTGCGCCGCGCTCGCGGATATGCACCCCAGCCGCTGCCGTTGCCGGCGCTCGACCGCGCTCCGTCCTGCGTGCTTGCCTGCGGGCCACAACAAAAGGCCACGATTGCGCTCACGCGTGAAGGGACGAACGGCGAGGCGACCTGTTTTGTGTCGCAGCATATCGGCGATGTTGAAAACGGCGGGACCTTCGATGCCTGGAACGCCGCGCGCACGCGCTTGGAAGATCTCTTTGACTTGGCGCCCGCCGCCTTGGCCTGCGATGTACACCCCAGTTATCTATCGGGCCAGTGGGCGCGCGAGCAGGCGCGAAAATGCAATCTGCCGCTCGTCGAGGTGCAGCACCATCATGCGCATATCGCGAGCGTAATGGCCGAGGCCATCGCCGCGGGCCAGCTTACAACCGACGCGCGCGTCCTTGGCATCGCCTTTGACGGCACCGGCGCCGGCACCGATGGGACCATTTGGGGCGGCGAGTTTCTTGTTGCCAGCCTTGGCGGCTTTGAGCGCGCCGCGCATTTGCGCACCTGGGCGCTCCCCGGCGGGGCGGCCTCCGTGCGCGACGCCCGCCGCAACGCCTTTGCCCTGCTCAGTGAGCTCGGCCTGCTCGAGCACCCAGGTGCCGCTCGGCTTTTGGACAGCCTCGACGAGCAAACGCGCAGCGTGACAGCCACCATGATCGAGCGCGGCATCAACAGCCCGCGTACCAGCAGCATGGGGCGTCTCTTTGATGCCGCGGCAGCAATTCTGGGCATCTGCGACAAGGCAACCTACGAGGGCGAACCCGCCATCGAGCTTGAGGCTGCCGCCTGGCGCGCGCTCGACAACGAAATCGCCCATTTTCCCGACAACAACGCCGGCTATTTCGCATCTGGCCCATCGTGGCTGGACGGCCCCTATGTTCTGGACCAGAAAGCACTCTTTGAGGCACTTTTGGGAGGAATTGAAGCCGGAGCGCCCGCCGACAGGCTCGCACTCGATTTCCATGTCTCCGTCGCGCGCTCCTCGGCGCGCATCGCCAGCGATATCTGCGTGCACGAGGGCATCGACACCGTCGCGCTCTCGGGCGGCGTCTTCATGAACCGACTTCTGCTTCAGCTCCTCGCCCGCGAGCTCAAAAGCGCAGGCCTTACTGTCCTTGTCCCCCACACCGTACCCGTCAATGACGGCTGCATCGCCTACGGTCAGGCGGCAGTCGCACGCACTCGCCTCGCACAGGTCGCACCGCAATAGGCTGTTTGGCCAACCCGCAAGCCGCCGTCTCACAGGTGTAGCGCGTTTGCCCGCAGCCCCCGCGAGCGCTACCATCAAACGATGGATTATCCAGCGCCCATCCAGCGCAAAGCGTATAAAAGAGGAACATTATGTGCCTTGCCGTTCCCGGTAAAGTAGTCAAACGCGACGATGACCTCAAGGCCACCGTCGACATGATGGGCATCGAGCGCCCTGTTTCGCTGAGACTCGTGCCGACGGCGCAGGTAGGCGACTATGTTCTCGTGCACGCCGGCTTTGGCATCCAGATTGTCAACGAGCAGGAAGCGCAGGAAACGCTCGAGCTTGTTAATGCCATGTCCGAGCTGGTCGAAGAAGACCAGCTTGCCACCAACCCGGCGGAGGCTTACTAGTGGCGCCCGAGCAGCCGGCGCGCTCCGGTATCGATTTCTCGGCATTCCGCGATCCCAAGCTGGCTCGCGAGCTCATCGAGCGCATTCATGAGCTTGTCGGCGACCGCACCATCAACCTTATGGAAGTCTGCGGCACGCATACCGTGAGCATCGGGCGCTATGGCTTTCGCTCCATTATGCCGGCCGGGCTCAAGCTGCTGAGCGGCCCGGGCTGCCCCGTCTGCGTCACCGCCAACCGCGACATCGACCACGCAATCGCGCTCGCCAACATAGACGGCGCCATCATCACCACCTTTGGCGACATGATGCGCGTGCCCGGATCATCCACCTCGCTCGCTGCGCAAAAGGCGGCGGGGCGCGATATCCGTATCGTCTATTCCCCGCTCGACGCGCTCGACATTGCCGAGCAAAACCCTGATCGCCCGGTCATTTTTATGGGCGTGGGCTTTGAGACTACGACGCCCACCATCGCCGCCGCCATCTTGGAGGCCGAGGCGCGCGGGCTTTTGAACTTCTCGGTCTATTGCGCCCACAAGGCCACGCCGCCGGCGTTGCGCGCCATCGCCAACGACCCCGAGACCACCATCGACGGCTTTATCCTGCCGGGCCACGTCGCCACCATCACGGGCTTGGTGCCCTTTAGCTTTTTGGTCGACGAATTCAATACCCCGGGCGTGGTCACGGGATTTGAACCGGTCGATATCCTGCAGGGCATCTGCATGCTGGTCCAGATGGTTGTCGAGGACAGGCCGGTGATTGACAACGCCTACCGCCGTGGCGTCAACGCAGACGGCAATCCCGTGGCGCGCCAGCTGGTCGAGCAGGTGTTTGAGCCGTGCGATACCACATGGCGCGGGCTGGGGCTGATTGGCAACTCGGGCCTTTCCATCCGCCCCGAGTTCTCGCGCTTTGATGCCCGCGCTCGCTTTGACGTGCCCGTTGAGGCGACGGTCGAGCCGCGCGGGTGCCGCTGCGGCGACGTGCTGCGCGGGGCCATTGCGCCGAGCAGCTGCCCGCTCTTTGGCCGCACCTGCACGCCCGAGCACCCCGTCGGCCCGTGCATGGTGAGCTCCGAGGGCAGCTGCGCGGCGTACTACCGCTACCGCGACTAGCCCGGGCACACCCGCACACCGGCACCACCCACGATTGGAGTTTTCGATATGTCCCATAGCGTTACCGATAGCACCGTCCTGCTGGGCCACGGCTCCGGCGGCCAGATGATGAAACGCATCATCGATGAGGTCTTTTTGGATGCCTTTGGGTCGCCCGAGCTGCTCGAAGGCAACGATGCCGGCGTCGCCGCGCTGCCCGCGAGCGGGCGCATCGCCATGTCGACCGACAGCTTTGTAGTCTCGCCGCAGTTCTTCCCCGGTGGCAACATCGGCCGCCTCGCCGTGTGCGGAACCGTCAACGACGTCGCGACCTCGGGCGCCAACGTGCGCTACCTGTCGTGCGGCTTTATCCTCGAAGAGGGCTATCCCATGGATAGGCTCCGCCAGATTGTGCAGACGATGGCCGAGACGGCGCACGAGGCGGGCGTGTCCATAATCACGGGCGACACCAAGGTGGTCGAGCGCGGCGGGGCCGACGGCGTCTATATCAATACCGCCGGCGTGGGCGAGGTGCCTGCGGGCGTGGCGCTCAGCGGCGCAAACTGCCAGCCCGGCGATGTCATCCTGGTCTCGGGTACACTGGGCGACCACGGCATCGCTATCATGAGCCAACGCAAGGGTCTGGCGTTTTCGAGCACCATCGAAAGCGACGCCGCGCCGCTCAACCACCTGATTGCCGATGTGCTTTCCGCAGCACCCGACACACGCTGCTTCCGCGACCCCACGCGCGGTGGCCTGGCCTCGACGCTCAACGAGTTTGCGCAGGCCAGCGGCGTTGCCATGGAGATCGACGAGGATGCCGTGCCCGTGCGTCCCGACGTGCAGGCCGCCTGCGAGATGCTCGGCTACGATGTGCTGCAGGTGGCAAACGAGGGCAAGATGGTTGCCGTCGTGCCGGCCGAGCAAGCCGATGCCGCGCTGAGCGCCATGCGCGCCGCCCGCTACGGCGAGAATGCCGCCATCATCGGCCGCGTGCTGCCACTTGCCGAGGGCGCCCATCCCGCCGTGCGCGTGCGCACCGGCTGGGGCTCGACCCGCATCCTCGACATGCTCGTAGGAGAGCAGCTGCCGAGAATTTGCTAACGACAAAGGCTCAGGGCTATTAAAGATATTCAGATTCCAAACATGCCCGGCACGCATGCCCAGTATCATGGGGTGCGTTTTACAACTCAAGCGGCAGGAGCACCCATGGCAGCAGCTTTTTCCCATGTGATCTTTGACCTGGACGGCACCATTCTCAACACGCTCGAGGACCTGGCGGCCGCCGGCAACCATACCTGCGAGGCGCACGGCTGGCCCACGTTTGCCGTTGACGAGTACCGCTACAAGGTGGGAAACGGCATGCTCAAGCTGGTTGAGCGCTTTATGCCCGCCGAGTACGCAGGCGACGGCCGCATGTTTGAGCAGACGCTTGCCGAGTTTAGGGCTTACTACGGCGAGCACAAGGAAGACCACACCGCTCCCTATGCCGGCACGATCGAGATGCTCGACCGCTTGCGCGCCGCGGGCGTTCAGCTTGCCGTGCTCACTAACAAGGACCACGTCTCGGCGGCTTCGCTTATCGAAAAGTATTTTGGTTCCAAGCGCTTTGCGCTGGTGCAGGGCCGTGTCGATGCGTTTCCGCCCAAGCCCGAAGCACCCGTCACGCTGCATGTGATGGAAGAGCTAGGCGCCGACCCGGCGACCACGCTCTACGTAGGCGATTCCAATGTCGATATCCTGACCGGCCACAACGCCGGCCTTAAGAGTGCGGGCGTCAGCTGGGGTTTCCGCGGCCGCGCAGAGCTGGAAGCCACCGGCGCCGACTACGTGGTGGACACCCAGGCAGAGCTCGCAGCGCTGATCCTGGGCGAGTAACGAGCGACACTGCTTAACGCAGCTGCGACAATTCTTCCGCGCGGAAAGCGCATCCCGTTTTGAAGCTCCGGAATGGGATGCGCTTTCCGCTTGAGCCCCATCGGGGAAACCGCATCCCGTTTCAGAGCAATATTCCGGGTCGCGCTTTCCGCAACCCACCCCATCCGGAAACCGCGACCCATTATTCGCCCAAATACCGGCTCGCATTTTCCCGAGCATTCGATGCAACGCTGGTGCAAGGAGTGTCCCCAACTGCCGGCAGAAAAGGAACGTCCCCAAGTGCCGCCCCAATGACTACCATGGCAATGCCGCAGGTAGAGGACGGACAGCGAGCGACGTCCAGGACGAACAAGTTGGCATGAAAAAGGCGAGGCATAGACCTTCTGGTCATGTCTCGCCTTTTGAATGACAAATTGTCGTCCTGGGCGGCGCGCAGCGTCGAGCCGTTACGGCGTTTGGTAAAACGCCGCTACTCCCTAGCTCATCATGGCATTCATCATCTCGTTGGTTGCGGAATCGTCAGCAGACCACTCGCCGTCGTCATTGCAGGAGTACTTGAAGGTGACCTTGGTGTCCTTGGTCTTAGCAGCCTTGGTCACATCGACCATAACCTGACCGGCCATCTTGTACAGCTCGTCATCGGAAGGCATCGAATCGAGCGCGGCGACTTTCTCCTGATACTGGGTGGCAAAATCCTCAACGATCTGGTTCATGGACTTGCAGGTAATGGTGACCTCGGCAGTTGCGGTACCCTTGTCCTCGTCGACCGTCACGTCGCCGATCTTGTAGTCAAAGCCCTCGAGATAGGTCTTGGCATACTCCTTGGGATCGATACCCAGCTGCTCGAACTCGTCGCCCGAAGCCTCCTCCAGACCAGAGAGGAAGTCGTCGCCACCGTTCTTGACCTCGTCAAACTGCGTCGTAAGATCCTCGGTGATAAGCTCCTCAACCGAAGGACCTCCGCAGCCGGAAAGCACAACCACGCACGCGACCAGAACAGCCATCAGGGGCGCAAGCAGCAGCTTCTTCTTCATGACATTCCTCCCAACAAGCGGCACCGCGCTTCCTGACGCGGTGCACGTCGTAACAATAAGGCCATACTAGCCGCTAACGAACACCCCCGGCAAAGCAAAGGCGCAGTCGGCTCGATTTATCGTCCGAACGGTTTACCGGTCCGCCCAACGCGCAATAAAACGTTCCGCCGCATTGTAATAAAAAAGGTGGCCGGAAAACCCGACCACCCTTGCACATCCTTTGGATGCCGCAGTTTACTTGCGAACGACCTTAACGATGGCGTCACCGGCGGCGACGGCGGACTCTGCCTCAACGGTGAGCTCGACGTCGGCAAACTCGGCGGTGTTGGACACGGCCACCACGACGCAGTCCTTATAACCAGCAGCGGCGATCTTGGCACGGTCGATCTTGAGTATGGGCTGGCCGGCCTTCACAACGTCGTCGGCCTTGACGAAGCCCTCGAAGCCATCGCCGTTCATGTTGACAGTATCGACGCCAACGTGCACCAGAACCTCGATGCCGCTATCGGACTGCAGACCCACGGCGTGACCCATGGTGACGGTCACCTTGCCGTCGCAGGGAGCGTAGACCAGGTCGTCCTCGGGCCACACGGCGCAGCCCTTGCCCAGAACCTCGCCACCAAAGACGGGATCGGGCACGTCGGCCATCTTGATGACCTTGCCCTTGACGGGCGAGCACAGCACGTCGGCGCCGGCAGAAGCAGAGATGGAAGCGGGAGCTGCAGCAGCGGCAGGCTCAGCCTTCTTCTTAAACATGTCAAACAGACCCATACGTTTTCTCCTCTTGATTAAGCGCAACGTTATGCGCATGCCTATGGTGATTATAGTGCCAAATGGTTCAAATGCTAAGGTGGGGACTCGAATCGCGAGCCCTTCCCGGTAGTGCTCGCGGGACGAGCATCTCCTTTGCATCGCGGGTCGATAAGCCGAGTATCGTCTGCGCACGGGACGGGCAGAAGCGGGCGCACCAAACCCGATACTTCTTTTCGCTCTCGAGTCCTGCCGCCGCCCCGTCCCTGACACTTCCTGATACCGACCGAAACGTGCCAAAATAAACCCGTCCCTTTTTGGTAGGTTTGGCGAGTGTGGATTTTCGGACGCTTAACTAACGAGCGTGGATAATCTCCCACTTTGACTTTGAGGCCGTCACCGAGCCAAAAACGGGAGATTATCCACGTTCATTTTGGATGACCCCCTTGTACCAAGCCGAGCTCCATGGTCAAGTAATAACGACTTTTTATCATTAGATTGTTTACATCAATTCTAATAACTATTTAATCCTTAAACTCGTTATTAGAATTGATATGATTAGCCTAATAACGAGTTTCCGGCACTAAAGATATGGAGGGCGCGATGCAAATCGAGGAGAACGGCCAGGGAACGCTCCGCAATAATCTATCGGGGAAATTGGCTTACTATTCGTTTTTTCCAACGCCCTTGCAATCATTGAGGCAGCTAAACCTCACCGAGGAAACCTATCGCACGCTTTCCGCATGCTCACGAAAGCTTGGAGAGCTTGAAGGCATGCTCTACTTTGTTCCCAACGCCGACATGTATCTGACAATGTACGTGCGCAAAGAAGCACTCCTTTCTTCGCAAATTGAGGGAACCCAGTGCACGTTTGACGACCTACTTAGTCCATCGCAAACACAACTCCATCATAAAGATGTCGCAGACGTCGTGAATTACGTCCGTGCTGTCGACCGCGGCGTAGAACTGCTCAAAAAGATGCCCTTGTGCACGAGACTTCTTAGGCAAGTTCATGCGGTCCTGCTGGACGGAGTGCGCGGAACGGAGAAGAATCCAGGCGAGCTGCGCTCCTCACAAAACTGGATTGGCCCCTCAGGCTGCACCATTGCAACCGCATCGTTTGTCCCTCCAAACATTGAAGATTTGAGTAACACGCTCCAGGACCTCGAACGCTTTATCAATGAGCCTCAAGTCGAAATGGATCCGATTGTGCGGGCGGCGCTCGTCCATTACCAATTTGAAACTGCCCATCCATTCCTAGACGGAAACGGTCGCCTGGGCAGGCTTCTCATTACACTTATGCTCATCAATGATGGCGTTCTTCATTCTTGCTTGTTCTATCCATCGTTCCAGTTCAAGAAAAATCGAAGCGAGTACTACCGGCAACTCACATCCGTAAGGGAGAGAGGCACTTACGAGGAATGGATAGAGTTTTTCTGCAACAGTCTTCTCGAAAGTGCGAAGGACTCGGTAGGGTCTTTAAAAAACCTTGTTGACCTCCATAACCGTTCCACAGCAACCATTACCGAAAATCTCGGAAGGACTGCTGCAAACGGGCAAAGGCTGTTGGGCATTCTTGAAGAGCACCCCATCGTCGACACCGCATTCATCGCTGCCCAACTCGATATCGGCAGGAGTACCGCGAGCTCGCTCGTCAAATCATTTGAAGAATTGGGTATCCTCCGTCCGCTCGACGAGTCAAGACAGAGATACCGGCAGTACGGGTATGAAGAGTATCTTTCGATTCTCAGGGAAGACGCCGAGCCGATTAGATAGGCATCGCAACCCAGGCAAATTAAAGCGAGCGTGGATAATCTCCCACTTTGAGCCTGCACACAGGCCAAAAACGGGAGATTATCCACGCTCATTCCTGAGTAGTCATTTATGAACGTCCCCAATGACTAGTCCGGCAACGCCGATGTTTCGGCAACGACAGCGAGCGAGCCGCATTCGGAGCAAGACGACGCCGCAGGTAGAGAACGGACAGCGAGCGGGCCGCATTTGAGACAAGGTGACGTGAAACGAAAGGGCGCTGACCTTCTGGTCGCGCCCTTGAAGTTGAACGTCAGATTGTCCAAATGCGGCCCGCGCAGCGTCGAGCAGTTACGGCGTTTGGTAAAACGCCGTAACTAACGTGCTCCGTACTGCTCGTAGTAGGCGTCGATGGCGGTCTTGAGCTCGTCGTCGATGACAACCTTGCCGTCGATCTCGTGGTTGTAGAGGGTCTCGACGACCTCAGCCATGGAGACGATGCTCGCGACGGGGAAACCGTACTTGGCCTCGATCTCCTTCTGCGCGGTGGTCACACCGCCCTTGCCGACCTCCATGCGGTTGAGGGACACGATCAGGCCCTTGATCTCGACATCGGCAGCAGCCTTGACCTTGGGATAGGTCTCGTCGATGGACTTGCCGCTGGTGGTAACGTCCTCGACCATGACCACACGGTCGCCGTCCTTGGGCTCATAACCCAGCAGGTTGCCCTTATCGGCACCGTGGTCCTTGGCCTCCTTGCGGTCGCAGCAGTACTTGACCTCCTTGCCGTACAGCTCGTGGTAGGCAATTGCGGTCACGACGGCCAGCGGAATACCCTTGTAGGCCGGTCCAAACAGCACATCAAAGTCGTCGCCAAAGTTATCGTGGATGGCCTGGGCGTAATACTCGCCCAGCTTCTTGAGCTGATAGCCCGTCACGTAAGCGCCGGCGTTCATAAAGAACGGGGACTGACGGCCGCTCTTGAGCGTAAAGCTGCCGAACTTAAGGACGTCGGACTCGACCATAAACTTGATGAACTCTTGCTTGTAAGCCTCCATGCGGGCTCCTCTCGTAATCGCGTACGTGCCTTCCAGTTTAGCGCAGGCGAAGCGTCGATGCGGGCGCGCTTTGAGGCCGCGGCGTTCTGTAAAGGCTTTGTCAGGGGGAATGGTTTTCCGAACAATGGGGGTTGACATTTCAAACCCCCTCATCAAGAATACGGGCGGATTGAAACGGGTACGAGATACCCAAAGCGCGCTGCGCCCGGCCTTAAGGAGGTGTGCCATGGAAGGCAGTCCTAGTCGAAAAACCTGCATGTCGCCCTCGGCACGCCGCGAGGATTCCGTATTCGCATAAGCGCCACCAACCGATCGTCAAAACCACCACAAAGGTGCCTGTCCCCTTTGTGGTGGCTCGTGAGCTTGACGTGAGCGACATCTAGGTTTTTTGAAGCAAATACGACACGTACGCTAACTCCCTTCAACAAGGAGGACCCTATGCTGATGCTCAAAACCGCCACGGTACTCGAAGCTATCTCCAAGCGCCGCCGTACGGCGCGCCCTGCCGCTCATACCGGCCTGTCTAAGAACACCATATTCGCCGCCACCCATAGTGCCGAGGACGCCCTCGTTCTGCTCGATGCCACGGCAAACGGCCTCACCGCCAAGCAGGCAACCGAGCGTCTGGACGCCTCCGGCCCCAACACCATCGAGGCACCGACCAAAACGCTCGCCCGCCGTATCGCCGACGCCTTTGTCGACCCCTTCGCCGGCATCCTCGCCGCGCTCGCGCTGGTCTCGCTCTACATCGACGTGCTCGCCGTGCCCGAGCCGCAGCGCGACCCCTCCACGGTCATCGTCATCGGCATCATGTTGCTGGTATCGGGCGGTATGAAGTTTATCCAAGAAGCCCGCAGCGGCAATGCGGCCGAGGCCCTCAAGGACCTGGTCTCCAACACTTGCACCGCCCTGCGCGACGGCGAGCGCGTCGAGATCCCCTTCGACGAGCTCGTCCCCGGTGATGTGATCCGCCTCTCTGCCGGAGATATGGTGCCGGCCGATGCCCGCGTCATCACCGCGCGCGACCTGTTTGTGATCGAGTCCGCACTCACTGGCGAGAGCGAGGCCGTCGAGAAGACCACCGCCATCACCGTCGTCGAGAGTGCCGACGGCTCCGCGCTGCCACTCTCTGCCTGCAAGAACATCGTCTTTACCGGCACCTCCGTGCAAAACGGCACCGCCATTGCGCTTGTCGTTGCCACCGGTTCGGATACTTACCTGGGTGGCATCGCCAAGATGCTCAACGGGCGCGGCGAGAAGAGCGCGTTTGACCGCGGCGTCTCGAGCGTCTCCATGTTGCTCGTACGCCTCATGCTCGTTATGGCGCCGGCCGTCTTTGCCATCAACGCCGCCACCAAGGGCAACGCCATCGACGCGCTGCTGTTCGCCACGAGCGTGGCCGTGGGCATCACGCCGCAGATGCTTCCCGTCATCGTGACCACGAGCCTGTCGCAGGGCGCCAAGGACCTCGCCCGCCGCCAAGTAATCGTCAAGGAGCTGCCGGCGATTCAAAACCTCGGCGCGATGGACGTCCTGTGCTGCGACAAGACCGGCACCCTCACCGAAGACCGCATCGTGCTCGAGCGCTATCTCAGCACCGACGGCAACGAAGACGCACGCGTGCTGCGCCATGCATTTTTGAATAGCTTCTTCCAAACCGGCCTCAAAAATCTTATCGACCTGGCCGTAATCGACCGTGCCGATGTGACGCCCTCGACCGTCGTGCCCGATTCTATGCTGGGCCAGAGTCTGCGCGACTGCTATACCAAGGTCGACGAGGTTCCCTTCGATTTCTCGCGCCGTCGCCTGAGCGTAGTTGTCGCCGACGCCCAAGGCAAAACCCAGATGGTTACCAAGGGCGCTGTCGAGGAAATGCTCGAGATCTGCTCCTTTGTCGAGATCGATGGCATCGCTCAGCCGCTCACCGACGAGAAGCTCGCCCAGATTCGCAAGCAGATCGCCGGACTTAACGCCGAGGGCCTACGCGTAATTGCCGTGGCGCAGAAGACCAATCCGCGCTGCGTGGGCGAGTTTGGCATCGCCGACGAGTGCGACATGGTGCTGATGGGCTTTTTGGCCTTCCTCGATCCGCCCAAAGCAAGTGCCGCGGGCGCCGTCGCCACCCTCGAGGCCAAGGGCGTGGCGGTCAAGGTCCTAACCGGCGACAACGACCGCGTCGCCGCCACCGTCTGCGAGCAGATTGGTATCGATGCGAGCAACGTCTTGCTCGGCTCCGAGATCGATACGCTCGATGACGCCGAACTTGCCGAGCGCGCCGAGAAAACCCACCTCTTCGCCAAGCTCTCGCCGCTGCAGAAGGCGCGCCTGGTACGTGTCATGCGCGAGATGCTCGGCCACACCGTGGGCTTTATGGGCGACGGCATCAACGACGCCGCCGCCATGCGTGCGAGCGATTGCGGCATCTCGGTCGATTCGGCCGTCGACATTGCCAAGGAATCCGCCGATATCATCTTGCTTCAGAAGGACCTGGGCGTGCTCGAGCGCGGCATCATCGAAGGCCGCCGCACCTACGGCAACCTGCTCAAGTACCTCAAGACCACGGTGAGCTCCAACTTTGGCAATGTGCTGTCCGTGACCGTCGCGAGCCTGTTCTTGCCGTTTTTGCCCATGAGCGCCCTGCAGCTGGTGCTGCTGTCGCTGGTCTACGAGATCGTGTGCATCGCGCTGCCGTGGGACACCGTCGATGACGCCTGGACTGCCCGCCCGCGTGCCTGGGACGCCGCGTCCATCAAGGGCTTTATGCTCGAGCTGGGCCCCGTGAGCTCGCTGTTTGACATCGTGACCTTCGCCGCGCTCTTCTTTGTCGTGTGCCCCGCCGCCGTGGACGCAAGCTGGTCCGAGCTTGCCGCCGCGGGCGACGTCGCGGGTATGGCGACCTTTGCTGCGCTCTTCCAGAGCGGCTGGTTTGTCGAGTCCATGTGGTCGCAGACACTCGTGGTCCACATGTTGCGCTCCCCGCATCTGCCGAGCCCGCGCGACCACGCCGCGCCCGCGCTGTGTGCGCTCACCGTGCTGGGCCTGGCGCTCGTCACCTGGCTGCCGGCAAGCCCCATCGCCGATGCGCTCGGCCTCATGCCGCTGCCCACGAGCTTTTTTGGGCTGCTCATTGGCATCGTTACCGCCTATATCGCGCTCACCCAGCTGGCAAAGCGCCGCTACATTGCCCGCCACGGCGAGCTGCTGTAGCAAGTAGACGGAAAACACCCTGCCAGCTGCCGTTGCCACTACCACAGCTGCCAACGCCGCTGCCGTTGCCTCTGCCGCCGCCGCAGTCTATCCCCCCAGCAGTTGCGGTGAAATAGTTCCTGTTTAAGGTCCCATGACTTTAATTTAGGGATTATTCCACCGCAACTTATTGGAGGATTAGCTAGTCCTTGGGTGTCCAGGACCAGAAGAAGTTGATAAGGGCTACACGCGAGGCGGTGCCGGTCTTTTTGTTGATCGAGGAAATGTGACGATAGAGCGTGGAGCGCGAAAGGAAAAGCGTTGTGGCGATGTCCTGAACGCTCTGGTCCGAAACGACCAAGACCTCAAGAATATCGCGCTCGCGCTCTGTAAGCCCAAAGGTAGCGACGAAGGCATCAAGGCGTTCATCGGACGTGAGCTCCGCTGCCTCCACGGGCTCGGGGTCGGAGCATGTGGGCGCAAGATTCCCACCAAGATCGTCGGTGGCAAGTGGCAGGCCATCCTGCATCACGGCATCATCGGCTCGTTGCCCCAACTGCCCCAGCAGCGTAATCGCAATGCCCACAAACATCACGAGCGCCGCACCGATCGCAGCCAGCACGTTTTGACTCGAGATGATCGCCACCGCCGGCGCCGTCACGAGCATCGAGCACACGTTGTAGACGACGCGACCCATGCACGGCCAAAAATATGACCTGCGCGCATAGAGCGAGACGGCGGCATATTTTGTGGTAAAGAACACCACAAAGAAGCCCGAGCCCAGATAAAAGATGATCGTGGCAGCAAGCTCGTTGCCGCCATTGCCATCGACGATGAGCACAAAGAACGAAAGCGTGGACAGTATGGCGGCACACGTCATGCCGATATTCATATACGAGCGGCCGTGCAGGTCAAATAGGACGCCGGCAGCCAACGAGCTCACGACAAGCAGCAGGCGCGGCCAGTCACCCAAATCAACGGCTCCGACAGCATGCAGGGTCGTGAAGCCCGCGTTGAGAGCGGCGAATACGCTGGAAAGATACGCCGTCGCCACGGTCAGGCGAACTACGGCGCGACGGAATGCCGCCTTTGCCTCGGGATCGTCATGCCACTTGGCGCCATATTCCAGAGCATCTACCGAAAGCCCGGCAGCACTGGGTTCAAAGTTGGGATCGGACTCGTCGCGCAGCTTGGCGCGTCGAGCACCGTGGAGCAACGCCACCTGCGCGATCGCACAGACGACCAGAACAGCCTGCTGAGGAATGCCGACAGGCATCACCATGTGGTTGATCACCTGTACCAGAACGCCCATGGCATAGGAAAGTGCGGCGGCGCGCGCCAGGCAGGGCGTCTGCGCAAAACGCCGCGCAAGATTGGCATGGGCGGTCGATCCGCAATAGCCCAGGGCGCAGCACGCCACCAGGCCGCCGGCAATTACTACCTCAAACCGCACTGCCGTAATCATCAGCAGCAACGCCGATACCAACAGCACGCCTGTAATATCGCTCGTCGCATCGATCGTCTGGGGAAGGCGATAGTACAGAAATGGGCGCACGAAAAAGCCAATCACGCTCGCGCCGACAACGATGCTCTCGTAGATGACGACCTCACTCGATGGCACGAACTCGGCCATGCGCACATCAAAAAGATACTCGCACGCCAAAAACGTGAAGAAGAACAGCGCCAGGCATATAATCTCCCGAATGCCCCGACGCAAATATGCGGTTGTGTCTCCCATGCCCCTCATGGTTAACCCCCCAGCCGCTCAATTGTCTGGAAATCTATTCCAATAAAGAACCAGTCTCAATATCGAAGCCAGGCTCGAAATGCTGCCAATTCGACACCAGCCGTCCACATCACGCCGCGATTTTGAGCCGCATGGACCAGAAGGGACGCGCGCGATCTCTAGCTCGGCCAGGAGTGTCTCCAACTACCACTCATTTAAGTACGTCCCCAATGAGTGCCTTCGACAAAGAGTGTCCCCCGCGACTAGTCGTTTAAGAACGTCCCCAATGACTAGTCAAAAATGGGCCATGTGTCCCAGTTGTGGAGACTCCTTGAGCCGTCTGGGTATCGCGAAGGATCGCGCACTCCCCCATCATCGAAAGTGACACACGCTACCAGTTGATGGGAGGCAGCCATGGGCTTCTTTGACAAGATGTTCGAGAAGAAAGAGTGCGCGATTTGCGGTACCGAGCTGGGACTTCTAGGTAAGACAAAAATCAATGAAGGCTACCTGTGCAAAGAGTGCGCCGGCAAGCTCTCCCCCTACTTCCACGGCTATCGCTCCAGCACCGCGGACGACATCCGTGAGCAACTCGCCTACCGCGAGGCCAACGCCGAGCGCCTGTCTTCGTTCAACCCCACGCGCACGCTTTCTGCCGGGCGCACCAATATTATGCTCGATGAGGACGCGGGGCTGCTGATCATCACTTCGCAGAGCCGCTGGCGCGACGCCAATCCCGACATCATCGAGTTCTCACAGGTACTCGGCTGCGATATGGATATCGACGAGCAGCGCACCGAGATCTATCGCGAGACCAAGGACGGCGAGCGCGAGAGCTACAACCCGCCGCGCTACGACCTGGATTACGACTTCAATCTGACCATCCATGTCAACACGCCGTACTTTACCGAGATCAACCTGCGCGTGAACGACTCCACCATCGATCAGCGCGGCTCCATCGAATACCGCGAGGCCAAGCGCCAGGCAACCGAGGTCCGCGATGCGCTGGTGCAGCTGCGCCAGGAGACGCGCGACAGCGTCGTGGCCGCCAAGGCCCCCAAGACCGCGGTGACCTGCCCCTTCTGCGGAGCCACCACCATTCCCGATGCCAGCGGGCGCTGCGAATACTGCGGCGGCGCCATCGGCGCATAGCCTCTGGCAGCGAAAGGACCGATCATGGCCTTCGAGAGCGTTAACTATCAGTGCCCTGCCTGCGGTGGCCCCTTGCATTTTGCCAGCGCCGAGCAAAAGCTCGTCTGCGACTACTGTGACTCGCGCTTTGAAGTCGAAGAAGTCGAGGCCCTCTATCGCGAGCGCCAGGACAAGGCCGACGCCAAAGCCGATGCGGCAGCCGCAACACCCAAGCCCGTCGCCGACGACGCGGTGCAGGAGCTCGCCCAAAACGCCGGCTACATCTGCTCGTCGTGCGGCGCCGAGCTCGTGTCCGACGGCACCGTCGCCGTCACCACCTGCCCGTACTGCGGCAACTCCGCCGTGGCGCCCGGCCAGCTCTCTGGCGACTTCTCGCCCGACCTGGTGATTCCGTTTAAGCTCGGGCGCGACGACGTCACGGCCGCACTCAAGGAACACTACAAGGGCAAGATCTTGCTGCCCAAGAGCTTTGTCACCGGCAACCACATCGACGAGGTCCAAGGTGTCTACGTGCCGTTTTGGCTCTACGGCGCCCGCGTTGACGGCGAAGTGTACTTTGACGCGACCAACGAGACCGTGACCGAGGAATCCGACCGCACCGTCACGACCACCGACCACTACGATGCCTATCGCAAGGGCAATATCTCGTTTAAGCGCGTGCCCGTCGACGGATCGTCCAAGATGCCCGACGGCCACATGGACGCCATCGAGCCGTTTGACTACGACGCACTGCGTCCATTCTCGGTCGCATATATGCCCGGCTACATCGCCAACCGCTACGACGAGGACTGCGAGACCTGCAAGGCGCGCGCCGAGCGCCGTATGGAAGAAAGCACGATCTCGGCCCTGCGCGAGACCGTCGTCGACGAATACGACGATGCCACGGTCGAAAGCAAGCAGCTCGACTACACCTGGGAAGACAGCGACTACGCCCTGTTCCCCGTCTGGATGCTCTCCACCTCATGGAACGGCAAGAGCTACCTGTTTGCCATGAACGGTCAGACCGGCCGCTTGGTCGGCGAGCTCCCCTGCTCCAAGCCCAAGCTCGTCATCGCCTCGGTGCTGTTCTTTGTGATCGGATTTGTCCTCTCCCAGATCCTCTTTATGGGTGAGAATGCCTTCGATCCGGATTACCTCGCCTTTGACATCGAGGGCATCCTCATCAACATCGTCGCGCCGCTGATCATCGTAATCATCGGAGACGTGCTGCTGGTAGGCCAGCTCAAAACGGCCAACGAGGCCACCCACGCCGACGAGTACTGCGGCGAGCTCGACCTGACCGAGAAGCACGACACCTTCAGCCACACCGAGACCACCGTTGTCATGAAAGACGACAAGGACGACTAAGCAATCCAACCAATACCACCCGGCCTCTGACGAGAAAGGAAGATCACCATGGGACTCTTGAAAGCTGGATTGGGAGCTGCCGGCGGCGTCATGGCCGACCAGTGGAAGGAATTTATCTACTGCGAATCGATGCCCGCTGACGTCTTGGCCTGCAAGGGCAGCAAACGTACCGGTGGCCGCAGCTCCAACACGCGCGGCGAGGACAACGTCATCTCCAACGGCTCGGTCATCGCCGTCAACGACGGACAAGGCATGCTCGTGGTGCAAAACGGCAAGATCATCGAAGTCGCGCTGGAGCCCGGTGAGTTCGTCTTCGACACCGGCAGCGAGCCGAGCGTCTTTAGCGGCAACCTGGGCGATTCCATCAAGGAGACCTTCGCCAATATCGGCAGCCGTTTTACCTTTGGCGGCGATGCAGGCAAGGACCAGCGCGTCTACTTCATCAACACCAAGGAGATCATCGGCAACAAGTACGGCACCGCCTCGCCCGTGCCCTTCCGCGTGGTCGATAACAACATTGGCCTGGACGTCGACATCTCCGTGCGCTGCAACGGCGAGTATTCGTACCGCATCACCAATCCGCTGCTGTTCTACACCAACGTGTGCGGCAACGTGACCGATAGCTACACGCGCGATAAGATCGACAGTCAGCTTAAGTCCGAGCTGCTCACCGCCCTGCAGCCCGCCTTTGCCAAGATCTCGGAGATGGGTATCCGCTACAGCGCCATCCCCGGCCACACCACCGAGCTCGCCCGCGCGCTCAACGAGGTCCTCTCTGCCGACTGGCGTGACCTGCGCGGCGTCGAGATCGTGAGCTTTGGCGTCAACTCCATCGCCGCCTCGCAAGAAGACGAGCAGATGATCAAGGACCTGCAGAAAGCCGCGGTCATGCGCGATCCCACCATGGCGGCAGCCAACATTGCCAGCGCCCAGAGCGATGCGATGCGCGCGGCAGCCGCCAACCCCAACGGCGCGATGGCAGGCTTTATGGGCATGGGCATGGCAGGTGGCATGGGCGGCATGAACGCCAGCCAGCTGTTCGCCGCCGGCCAGGCACAGCAGCAGGCCGCTCCGCAGCCGGCTCCGGCTCCCACCGCCGCACCTGCGGCCGGCGCATGGACCTGCAGCTGCGGCGCCACCAACACCGGCAAGTTCTGCTCCGAGTGCGGCAGTCCCGCACCCGCCCCGGCACCGGCCAAGTGGTTCTGCCCCAACTGCGGCAGCGAAAACGGCGGCAAGTTCTGCAGCAACTGCGGAACGCCTAGGCCCTAGCCCCTCTATCTGGTAATTGGCGGGGGGTCCGCCACCCCCGCATTTGCTTCTATGGGTTTCGTTCGATAAAGGAGGACACCATGAAGACAACGTTCAAAAAGTCCGTGCTCGCATTTCTGACATGCGTCCTGGCGCTCGCCTTTGCCCTGACGGGCTGCAGCGGCGGCGGCAAAGACCCCAAGGCCAACTTCGTCGGCAGCTGGCAGTACTCGGGTGGAACCTTCGATGGCGAAGAGCTCACCGATGAGTACATGGACATGCTCAAGGAGTGGGGCGTCAACTGCATCCTGATCCTCGATGAGGACGGCACGGGCACCCTTGACTTGTTCCTTGAGGTCGACGACCTGAAATGGGAGGCCAAGGACGCCACCACCGTAACGATCACCGCCGAAGACGAGTCATACGACCTGAAGCTCAAGGACGACAAGCTCGTCCTGGAGGTGGAAGGCGACAAGCTCATCTTCACCAAGTCCGACAAGGATCTGTCCGGTACGGTGAAGAAGGATCGCGAGAACGTCGAGAAGGAAGAGGAGATCGATGAGGCCGTCGAAGACGACGATGTCCAGAGCGTCGAAATCTCCCCCGCCGTCACCGTCGCCGATGACGATCTGTGCACCATCACCATCACCGAGAAGTTCAAGGACGACTGGGGCGACATCGGCTTTGTCGTCAACATCACCAACAAGAGCGACAAGGACCTGACCTTCTACGCTCCTTCCGGCAAGACCAACGTCAACGGCACCATGAAGGAACCCTGGTTCTCGGCTCACCTGATGCCCGGCACCAACGCCACCGAGGAATTCACGTTCTCGAACGGCGAGCTTGACAGCCTTGACGACCTGGTCAACACGACCATCGGCATCGACGCCTATCTGACCGATTCCTACGAGGACGTCGCCTCTTACACCGCAACCATCGCGTAACGGCACGTAACATCAGCCGCGGATTGGCGGACACATCCGCGCACATGTCAAGCGGGGCCGCAGGAGATAATCCTGCGGCCCCGCCGCTTTATGCCGACAGCACTGCCCATACAAGCAGGCCGCCCGTCGTTTTTAGATGCGAAACGGCGGGCGGCCTATCTTTACGGCGCCGGAACACGGGTGAGCGCACCGACTACGGGCGCTCCATGTTGGGAACGATGCTGCCCTCCGTTACTGCGCGCACGGCCAGGCGCATGATGTTGTCATAGCCGGTCTTGTTGAGAATCTCCGAAATGCGGCGCTTGATGGTGCCCTCGCTCATAAACAGCTCGGCCGCGATCTCGCGGCGGCTCTTGCCCTCGCAGGCAAGGCGCAAAATCGACAGCTCGACATCGTCGAGTGCCGCCGTGCCCGAAAAAATGCTCTCGGGCGGCTTGGGAAACGTGCAATAGCCCGCCAACGTGGAGCGCATCACGGCGAACAGCTCGTCGATACCGACGTTCTTGTACACAAAGCTATCGACGCCCGCCTCGCGGGCCTGATCGACAAAGGTGATCTCGGGCATGCCGGTCATGATAATGATGCGACACTCGGGCAGTTGCTCCTTGATGCGCGCCGCCGCCACGATGCCGTTGGAATCGTGCTCGGTGCACACATCCATCAGTATCATGTCCGGACGCTCCTTGAGCACAACGTCCAAGGCATCCGAGGCGTCGGCGATCGCGGCGACAACGGTCATGTCGGGCTGGTCGCCCACGGAACGCGCCAGGCTCTCGCGCAAGATAGCCTGGTCTTCGACGATTAACACGCGGATCATGAGCTTCTCCTTTGGGCCGTGGCGTTGGAGGCGAGCGGGATGGACACCGTAAGCGTGAAGGGCGGGGCGGTGTGGACTTCCAGGCTGCCGCCCAGATTCTGTGCGACATGCCTCATACCTGGGATACCCGTTCCCTCGCGATACGATACGGGTGCAGGCGCGCCGTCGTTAGAAACGGCCATCCGCGCAACAGCGCCGTCTTCCGACGTCTCCTGCCGCAGGCGCACATGGACCTGATGGGCCTGTGCATGCTTGGTGGCATTGGTCGAGGCTTCGCGGATAATCTGCAGAAAGGCTGCGGCGACACGCGCGTCGCTTGGCAGCTCGCCCTCCACATCGATCTGCACGCTCACCGGGCCAAAGGCATGGACGATATCGCCCAGTTGTTCTGCCGGTTCGGCGTCGCCCCCGCTGCGCAGATCGGCAGCGATTGAGCGCAGCAGCGGGTCAATCTGCTCGAGCGACTCGTCGTCCAGGCGCCCCTCCTCCAGATAACGATGGAGGATGGACAGGCGCTGCCCGATCACGTCGTGCACGCGAGCGCGCATACGCAGATAGGCCGCATTGTCAGCAACTTTTTTGACTTCTTCGATCTGGGCTTGGAGCTCTTGGCCCGCAAGCTCAAGCAGGTGGTTGGCTTGCGCCAGGCGATCATGAGCATGCGCATACTCTGTTACATCCAGGCCGATAATGCGCTCAAAGAGGCGGCCCGAAACCATAACGTCATCGTGCACAAACAAGCGAATCTCGGCGGGAGAAACCTCGACCACCGCCCGCGCCTCACCAAAGCGGTCCAGATTAATCCGCACACGGTTCTGGCTGCTTTCGGGCATTTGCATGCTGAGTTTGCGCAGGTCGTTCCATGTGCCGCTCATATCGCCTAGGTCGGTGGGCATATGAAGTTCCACCAGGTTTCTGCGCATGCAGCGGTTCATGAGCAGCGGACGGCCCCTCGGGTCCAGATACAGGATGCCCACGGGAATCACGTTGATGGTCTCGATCGTCGAGAACGCGGTGATATCCTCCTGGCGGTTACGGACGTCCATCAAGAGCGCCGCGATGGAACGGAACAGGAAGAACGCTCCCTCTGCGATAAGGACAACGGTCCACGCCGAGCCCATGGCAAAAACCACCGGCGGTGTAACGGCGACAACAAGCAGCAGCTCGACCAGCATGACGGGGCGACGATAGCGCACCATAAGCACCACGCCATAGGCAAAGATTGCGGCATTGAGCCACAGCACTCCGCCCATTGCCCTGGCACAAACGTCAAGCGGCGCCACCAGATACGAGCCAGACGACGCGAACAGGATAAGCGCCGAAACCACCAGGTGAACCACGAGGCTCGCCTCGTAGGCGCAAATCACCTTACGGTTATAGGACGAGCGGCGCGATGAGATGAGCGGGACGTGGATCGTCTGCAGACACGCAGCCAGGGCAAAGACAACATCGAGCGCAACGATTTGGGGAAGGATGAGCGAAATCTGCATCGTCACTCACCCGCCCTCGGCATCAACACGATCATACGCAACTGGCCGGGTTCGCCCTCAAGGCGGTATGCCACGTTGCGCCTTTGCAGAGCGCTTTCGAGCTCTTGCGCAGCGGGCGTCTGCGAAAGATCTGCATCATCGTTGGAAAAAAGCGTGGCGCGCAGCTCGACACTGCATCGGTCATGGTCGCCCAAGTGATACATAAGCGCCGGATGGTCGGTGGTGTAGGCAAAAAACGCAAAGTCATACACGCAGTCGTACAGGGCGCTTACCGTACTGGCGTGCATCGGACGCCGTATGGCGATAATCGAGGCGCAATCGATATCGATGGTGCGCAGGTCGCTTGCGAGCTCGTTGGCAATGAGCTGAATACGGTCGCGATCAAAACCGCTCTCCCCGTGCTGTGCCAACGTGAGCGACCCCTTGCGCTTGCAATAGGCGACGAGCATCTTGGCGCGCTGCAGCATGCGGTAGCGCTCGTGCGAAGACGCTTCGTCGGTCAACGGCGGCAGCGAGCTCAGCAGGTCGTACATCCCTTCGAGCGCGCGGGCAAGCGCTTGATCCACGTCTTGGACCAGCAGGGTCTCGGCCTCTTGATCTGCCAAATGCGTCTTAAGGTCGTAGTCGGCGGCGAGCAGCTCGTTTTGACGCTGCAACTCCATGCGACGATGTGCCAGTTCACGGTTAAGCTCGTTGAGCTCCGACACGTCTTGGGCAAGCAGGGCCGATCCGCCCAGCAGTGGGAAGGCACGGTACATTACATCGGGATCGGACGCCACGGCAAAGGCATGGGCGCGGCCGTGCTCCTGGACCCGCAACTCCTCGCGCACGCCCACCGGCATTGGCTTTGACACTGGCGTGGCATAGACTTCCTGCAGGTCGCGCGTTAGAACTTTGAGGTCGAGCGGCAAGGTGTCGAAGATGCCGGCGATGTCGTGATACGACGGAATGACACCGCAATCGAGACAGATTTCCATCGCCACCACGCACAAGACGCAATAGACGAGCGAGAAGTTGAGCCTCCATGCCCAGGGCACGCGCAGAGCATACGAGATGGCAAAGAATGCGCCGCCCAGCAGTACGAGCGCCGCCGTGCCCGAGAAACGCTGGATGCGAAAGGACGAGGACCGGCCAACCAGGATAAAAAAGGCCACGAAGTTAAAGGCCGTCCACACGAGGGGGGGGGTGCGGACGATTTCTTGGACCGCGCCTAGGCGTATCCAAGCTTCCTGCGGT
>ERZ1673701.268-NODE-268-length-64399-cov-168.464488_pt1 | contig 64399 bp, 55 predicted proteins | sample MGYA00580231_ERZ1673701 | MGnify/ENA primary metagenome ERZ1673701 (study PRJEB41218, sample SAMN15661798) | gut metagenome | host: Homo sapiens | place: Canada: London | collected 2015-08-20/2019-03-30 | study: EMG produced TPA metagenomics assembly of...
GCTTGTCGTATTCATCGATGAGAATCACCACCCGGCGGCCTGTCTGCTCGCATGCACGGCGGATGAGGCCTTGGAAACGCCGGGCCATCCCAATCTCGGCAGAGGAAGCTCCATAGAGCGCTTCCCAGTTTCGTACGTTCTCTTCCAACACATTGGTCAGCGACTCTGGTGAATCGTATTTCTGTGTATTCAAATCCAGGTGCAGCACCGGATACACTGTCCAGCCCTTCTCCAGTTTTTCCAGCGCCAGTCCCTTGAAAAGCTCCTTCTTTCCCTGTGCGTAGGCTTCGAGGGTGGACAACAGCAGACTCTTGCCGAAACGTCGCGGACGGCTCAGGAAATAGTATTTGTTTGTATTAAACAATTCATAGATTTGTGCGGTTTTGTCCACATACACATAGCCGTCATGTATCAGGCCTTCAAAGTTCTGCACTCCTACCGGATATAGCTTGCTCATAACCACTGGATTTTGATTCTACTGCGAATGTAGTCATTTTAGACGAACATTCAAACAAACGGGAAACGGGAAATGGAAAATCTGGCCGGGAATTCTTCTTTTTTGAGGGTTTGTGTTTCTCAATGATTCGTTTTTGATAAACGGATGGAACACTGTTCATTTGAAAATAGGAGGGCGACCGTCAGATGGGGGAGGTTTTTTAAAGGGGAAAGAGGGTTTTATTCTGAATATTCTATACATTTGTAGAAAAAGAATAATCATTTTCTTATCACGGGATGCGCCATGAAGAAACAGATACAACCCATGAGTATAGGTAAATATGCGATGAAGGCAATAGGGAGCAGTCTTTTCCTGCTGTTTCCGCTTGGCATGACTGCCCAGACCTCGTCCAATGATTCCATCAGCCGGACGGTCGCCTTGGACGAAGTGACCATTGTGGCATCGAATGTCACTCGTGTGGACAATCATCTTGTGATATATCCCAACACCCAGCAGAAAAAATCGTCCAACAGCGGATATGGGGTTTTGAAACGGTTGATGATACCGGGCATGATTGTCGATACGCAGTCGAACAAGGCCGAGGCAATGGGGATGCCCGTGTCGTTCTATATCAACGGGCAACCGGCCGATGAGAGGGATGTCCGGATGCTCCGTCCGAAAGACATTGCAAAGATTGAATATCATGACAATCCGACCGGGAAATATGCGAAAGACCAGATTGTCGTCAATTTCATACTGAAGGAATACAAGGCGGGAGGTTACGTGCAGTGGGATGGCTTGCAGACAATTGGATATACGCATGGCGATTACAATCTTGCCACGAGCCTCAACCGGAAACATACGACCTGTTCCGTATTTGCCGGAGCCAATTATTTTGATGTCGGCAGTAACTGGACCGGGATGGCTGAACATTATGCCTTGTCCGGCCAGCCGGTCGACCGGACAAGCGGTTCCGATGAAGCCTATTCCAGGCACAGCGAGTATGTGCAGTTCCGCTTGCAGCACCAGAAGGCAGGACGGTATATCGTGGGGAAACTGTCGCTGATAAACAATGCTTCTCCCCGCAGCGAAGTGGCCGGAACCGTCCGCACGGGTGAAGAGGTGTCCGCATTCACCACTTCCACCGACCAGAAGAGCCTGTCGCCCAAGCTGGACCTCACGGGTACTCTTCCTCTTTCCCAAACGCAAAGTTTTACTTTCGGTCTGCACGGTACCTATTCCCGTAACCTGTACAACCGGACTTACAGGGAGCCGGACTTTGAATCGGGTTCCTATGAGTCGGAAAATGCCGGAGGTTTCCAACTGTCTGCCCTCTACAACTACTCCAAGGAGAAACATTCTTTTTCGGTCGAACTGTTCGATTTCCATCATGTGTGGAAGGCGCAATACGCAGGCAGCCATCCGCTGGACCAGTCACTCTGGAAGAACGAGTCGCTGGTTTTCCTTTCCTACAATTATGCCTTTACCCCGAAGCTGTCGCTACGGTCAAGAGTGGGGGTGGACTGGCTCCAGTATCGGCTTCACGGCAGTGAAAAACTCAGTAAGCTGTCGCCGCGTGTCGTTCTCAACTTCCAGTATCAGCTGAAAAGTGGGATGCTGTTATGGTCCTCGTCCTATAACAATTACAACTACGGGATGGACCTCATTAACCAGGCCCGCATCGGACTCAATCCTTACCTGGTGCAGACGGGCAATCCTTATCTGAAAGTGGGACGCTCATTCAATTCATACCTGTATTATTCCGGCAAGATAAAGAAAACGGGGCTTTCGGCCATCCTCCAGTACAAGCTGGAGCATAATCCGGTGGTCCACGACTATTATGCAGAGGATACCTATCTCGTCAAGTCGTTTACCAACCGCGGGAACATCCACTATTATGGGGCGATACTGGCGGCCTCGCACACGTTCAACCGGACGTTCAGTCTGTCGGGCGATATAAGATACAACTATACGTCTGTCCACTCCGTGTGCGATTTCGGCAGCCGTAACCTGACGGGTAACCTTAATGCCAATGTCTATCTGGGGGATTTCAGCCTTTCTCCCTATATCAATTTCAGAAACAAAATCGTCAATACTACTTCGCTGGGTATAGAAGAGACTCCCGTCAATTACGGACTGGAATGTACGTATAGCAAAGGGAATTTCTTTGCGGAGGTCAATCTTGTGTCTCCTTTCACCGACCGGAAGTTCAGAAAGACGTTCCAGCATGCACTCTACGCGTACTATTCGGACGAAGATTTCAAGACAAACAGCCGGTACTGTCACATCAAACTGGCCTACACCCTCGACTTCGGCCGCCAGACGAAGAAGGTGAGACAGGAGGTGGACAGGACGATAAACAGTTCGTTGCTGAAGTCTTTTTAGTCATAGGATAAACATATTAGAAATGAGAATGAAGAATATAATAAGCAGTCTTATCGTTTTTTATACGGTGGCAATAATTCCCACATTCGGACAACAATTAAGTCCTGCCCAGCAAATGGCTGATTTTGACACTTTATGTGCAAAATTGGAATATGTGCATCCGGAACTTTATCTCTATCAGTCAAGAGAAGAGTATGAAAACAATAAAGCAATGATTAAGGCATCCCTGACTGATTCTATCAGCATATCCGACTTTTATCTGAAAATAGCTCCTTTTGTGGCTAAGATAAAGGATGGGCATAGCATGATGCTGCCTCCTATTACCAATGACCTCATTGCACATGCAAAGAAAGATGGCAATACCATGCCATTACGAATGAAAGCGACTGGAGATGTCTTTATTGTAGATTATCCAGTGATTGATAATTCCGGAATAAGCGAAGGTGATACGATTCTCAGCATCAACGGTATCAGGTCAAAAGATATACTTGAGGGGATGTATGGCCTTTGGGGTTCGGAGAAGGATAATGGAGTAAAAGAAGGCAGTGTTAACGCCTATTGGTCTCCGTTGTTATGGTACATGTACAAATGGAGCGAATCGTATGTATTTGTGGTAAAGCATGGTGATAAAATTAAAGAGATACGTTTGGAAGGAGTGCCGCAAAGCGTGGCTTTGAAGGTCATCAAGGAAAGGCAGTCTCAGGTCCAGTCCGAAAGTTTCACCTGCAAGTTTTCTTCCGATGATACAAAAGCAATTCTTACTATTCGTAATGTGTATCAGGAAACGAAGTTGAAGGAGTTCTGTGATTCTGTTTTTAAGGAAATAAATCGCAGAAAAATACCGGAGATAGTCATTGACATGCGTAATAATACAGGCGGTTCAAGTAAGTGCGTGGAAAGACTCGTTTCTTATTTCCCGCATCCTGGCTATACAATGTATTCTAAAAGCCAGTTAAAGGTCAGTGCATATTCTAAAGCCTATAATAAAGACAGACATCCGGAGATATTCCGTCAGATTTGCCATTTGCCAGATGGAGAACTTTTTGAAATAAAAGGTACTCCAGTCAATAGTAATTTGGAAGAAACAAATCTATATCACGGAAAGATAACCATTCTGGTAAACAACAAGACTTATTCCGGCGCTTCTACTTTTGCGCACACAATGAGGAATTTGGGCATTGCACGCGTGGAGGGTGAAACTGGTTGTCCTGCCGTCTATTTCGGTAATTATCTGCCTTTCACTTTGCCCAATTCAAAGATAGATTATTATATCAGTATTTCTAAATTTTACGAATAATAAACCGTTTACGATATGAAAAAATGTATGATTCTTTTTGCCTTGCTCATGGGCTGTCTTTGGGCAAAGGCGCAGTCAGTCGTTCCGCAGGTCAATGAAAACGTGGAACTGATGAGTATCTTGTCCCGTATGGCAGGATTTCAGGAATATCACATGGATATGGCAGGGCAGTATATAAAAGACATGGACAGCTATTTTAAAGATAATACTGCGCATCCGGCAGTCCGGTACATGAAAGAGCTCAGAAACAGATATGGCATCTCTTTCGATGCGGTCATGTCCATGGCTATACATCTGGACAACCGGAACGGTACTCTTTCATTGATAGAAGAAGACATCCCCACCTTGGACAAAAGATGGAAGAATGTGGATAAGGATGAGTTCTTGTCTCATCTCAACAGCTTTTATAAGGATACAAACTTCAATGCGTTTTTCAAAGCCCATAAAAGCCTTTATGAAAAGGGAATCAAGTCTTATCAAGACAATGTCATCAACCATTTTGATATAGACTGGTATCCTCGTTTCTATGGCAATGAACCCCAGGAAGTTTTTTCGGTGATCATCGGTTTTTGCAACGGTGGAGGAAACTATGGAGTAGACCGGCAGGTAAAAGGGAAAAAGAAGGAAGTTTTTGCGGTGGTAGGCTATTACGTGGATAAGGAAGATACGCCTATGTATAGCAAGGAATACCTGCCGACACTGATTCATGAATTTAACCATTCCTTCATCAATCATTATCTGGATGAAAACCAATATCCTGCATACGTAAAAGAACTTGAGCCTGCTGCCGTAGATTTGTTCAAGTCTTCACAATGGAGTATGTCGAGACAGGCATACAATAACTGGAAAACCATGGTCAACGAGTCACTTGTTCGCGCAGCTGTAATCTGTTATATGCTGGATAAGGCATACAAACCGGAAGAAATAAGGAATGAACTGTTGGAACAGATGCAACGAAACTTCAGGTGGATGCCGGAATTGGTGAGCCTGCTGAGAAAATACGAGAAAGAACAGGCAAAATATGGTAACTTTGAGAATTTCTATCCGAGTGTGACAGACTTTTTCAAGGAATATGCTCAAAAGGAAAATGAAAGATTCGATGCGATAAAATAATGAAGCTGCTATTATTTTAAATTGCTTAAGGAGAGACTTATATGAATAGATTTTTTTCGCTTTTATCAGTCGTGTTACTTTATTGCGGTACAATTTCTGCGCAATTAATAAACATTGATTATAATAACCCGTTATGGTCCTTTGATTATATGCGTGAGGCATGGAAAAACAATATGGATTTTTTGGAAGCAGAACATAGAATCCAAATTGACAGCACTCATGTAAATCAAAAATTCCGCGATTACTATGGGCAGGCATTGATGACAGTCCAGACTTTCAATGGCAGAATCTTAGAGAAGGACAGAACGGGTTTGCTTTTTAGAAATCCCATACAAAAGCTGAAGCAAAGCGAAGAACTGAGAGAAACAATTACCCCATCAGATGCGAAAGATTTTATCTTGAAGAATTTTTTGGATGAAAAGATAATCATGTTCAATGAAGCGCATTTATATCCGCAGCATCGCGCTTTTATCAATTCCTTATTAAAGGATTTATATGGCAATGGTTACAAGCATCTGTTGATGGAAGCTTTATCTGCCGAATATGAGGGGGTGGCTTATCCAGAAAGAGAAATGGGAATATATACAAATGAACCGAATATGGCAAATCTTGTCAGGAATGCCATACAAACCGGATTCAAACTGCATGCTTATGACGGTTACGAATATAAAAACAGAGATTCTGTTTCGGCAGAAAATATACTGAAAGTCATCAAAAACAATCCTCAGGATAAGTTCGTAATTATATGCGGATTTGCCCATAATAATGAGAAACTTTCCCGTTCACTTGCATCTTATCTGAACCAAATAGCCCAAATAAATCCTTTGACAATAGATCTTACCGTTTATTCGGAACCCGAATCAAGCAGCTATTATAATGAACTTTTGGATTATTATCACATCGAAGTTCCGTCTGTTTTGACCGGGCCTGACAATAAGCAGGTGGGCATGAAAAACTCATCCGGAAGAGACCTTTATGTGGTTTTTCCACATACGAAGTATGTTTACGGCTATCCACAATGGATGATAAACCCAAAAGAAAACAAATTTGACTCTTTGAAATCCTCAGATTATGATGTGGCAAGAGTATATATAAAAGAAGAACTTACACATATCAAATCTCCGGTTCCATATTCCTTTAAATATAGAAACAGTGATAACATGATACTTGTTCCTCTAAAGGATTACATTATTAACTTTTACAGGATAAAAGATGGAAAACTGGATTTGGTTGAAAGTTATGATAGCAGTAATACCAGCCCAGATTGAGATAATCGTACAGGTGTGATGCCTTAAAGGCTTCCTCTTAAAGATTCTCGATATCTTATTTGGTCATTTTTAGGTCTTGAATTACAGAATGGAGTTGAACATGTGCAAACATACGGTTGTATGAGAAAGATAATTTTCATCCTCACTTTAATTTTGATGATATGCCATACGGCAATGGCAGAAGAAATCTCGAATTATAAGCTTCTCATCTGCAAAGATAATCAGGAAGCAGCCAACCTTCATGTGTCTTGTTCGTTCTACTTGGATTTCCAATGTGCAGACAGTGTCTCAATGAACTTGGGTGGAGGTCAGGAATTTTCGATTGAGAATCTGACGGTAAAGGGAGATGCATTTGAATATGAATATAATGGGGAAGCCAAGAATATCGTATTCCATAAAAAGACAAAACATTCGGTTCACGTCGACATGGAGTATAGCTACACCAATCTGTCCGCTTTTTTCATCTATGGAGAAGGGGATGCGGAATTGTGGGAGACCAGTTTCGGTGAATACTTTTATCCTTATGTGCCGAATACCTACATGGATATGGACCTGGATGTGGAGACCCCTGACTCACTTTCTTTGATTTGTTCATACCCGTTGAAACTGGAAAATGCCACGAAATACAGTGGTAAGTTGCATCATATCCTGTCGCAGTCGTTGACGCTGGCCTTCATACGGAGTGAGACTTATCAGCGGACGGAAGAATATATCCCCGGTAGATTGTCCATTTACCAGATTATGGACATGCAATGCGGTAAGGAACGTTATGACGAACTGCTTGAACTGACGAAAGCCAGTATCGCTTTCTTTGGAAGAGTCTATGGGGAAGATTATATTTCTGAAGGACGGAATGTAACTACTCTGCCTGTTTATCTGTTTCACGACGGAAAGGGGTTCAGCAACAGGTATAACATCGGCTTCATCTCCGCTTCGCAGGAGAAGTTTTCCACTTATCCCGATATCTATCCGTTGGTTCATGAGATAGGACATCGCTGGCTGGGTGAATGGACGCTGCTCATTGATGACGGACAGCCGGGTGCTTATTTCATCAAAGAATCGCTGAATGAGTTTATGACTCTCATGTTTATCCGTCAATTCTATGGTGTCCGAACTTATGAAGCTCAGCTTGACAAGTGCAGGGCGGAGTATGAGAAAATCAAGGGTACGCCTCAGGATGAGCCACTTGTGGATGTAGTGCTGAATAACAACAATACCGTTGTTTACAGAAAAGGACCTCTGGTGTTGGATTGTATTGCGAAGCAAATAGGGTATGACGAACTGATGGGTCTCATCGCCAGATTCTATCGGAAATACGCAGGAAAGTATCCGTTGAGATATACGGACTTCATCGATATGCTCCACGAAAGCAAAGCAGGGGTAGGTGAAATTTGCATGGAGGTCGCATGTGTGTCAGATAAATAGTTGCAAAAGAAAGATAGACAAGCTGATTTTGTCCTGACGTATGATGAGGTATCACAAAAAGGGAGAACCCGGCGCAAAACCGAAGGTCCTCCCTTTTTTATGAAGATTCTTTCTCAGGTCATTCTGCCACCTTCTTGACCACCAGTGTGTGGTTGTTGGCATCCCGCCATTCTGCCAGCAGGGCATACAGCTCCTTGTAGTTGGACGGAGTCTGCAGCTGTCGGCTTATCCGGAGACTGCGGGTCACTTTCACGCCGTCTTTCGTCGGCTGGTAGCTGAAGGCGACTTTTCCGCAGGCGTTGCTGACTTCCTTGTCGGCACGCGGGGTGACTTTTATTCCTTCCGGCAGACGGACAATGGTCTCCAGTGTACAGTTCATTGTTCTAGGCAGAAGGATACTTTCAGGAATGGTCGTGTTGGCCGCATACGCATAAAGGGTACGTACGGGTGTCGGGTCGGGCAGGACGACGATTCCCCAGCCTTCGGCGGGCTGTTGCAATTGGGCTTTGTCTACTTGCAGGGTGTCGGTTTGCTGCATATCCTTGGCACTCAGATAGGCTTCCATTGTCAGGGGGTTGCCTTCCAGGTTGGTCACTGTCAGGAAGGGTTGCAGGCAGGCTTCTTCCGTACCGGTCAGGGCGACCTTTTCGGGCATCAGCTTGCTCTGGGCTACCACCGATACGAGGCTGGACAGTCCCTGATTGTCTTTCGTGGACGGACGCAGGGCGCAGACGGCCACTTCCGCTTCCAGTCCGGCAGCCTGTTGCAAGGTGACATCCAGGTTCACCAGTTCCGCCTGGGTACCGTAGGCTGAGCGAATGACTTCCGAAGCCGGACGCAGGCGGTAGCCAGCTTCTTGCAGGGATACCCCGCAACGTCCCAGCTGATACAGGCCGGCCATGTAGTCGGCAATGGCATTGCGGATGGCCTGCGGGTTGCCTTCAATTCCTCGGGTCAGTTCGGCCACTTTGGCTTCAATGACGGAACGGCTGCCGGGCTGGAACTGATCTTTCAGGCTTTTCAGGGCTTCGTCGTAACGCGGCCAGGTGGAGGCTATGAAGACGGGCATCATGCCGCTGCTCACTGCCTGTACCTGTCCCATGGCTCCTCTGGCAGAGGGATAAGCGTACGGATGGGGTTTCACATCTTTCAGTGTCCAGGTAAAAGTTTTCATGCCGCTTCCTTGGGTAATGGCCGGTTTGGCGGAAGCGTTCAGCAGTTCATAGTGTACCGCTTTTCCGGCCGGAACGTTCAGACGGAAGGTATATTCCTTGATGGGGGAAAGTTCTTTCACCGGGCAGCAGACATCCAGTTCCGGCAGGTAACCGGCCTTGCTCACGATGGAATAGTCCAGTACGATGGTGGCCCCCAGTTCGAGTCCGGTGTGCACCACGACCATCTCTTTCAGGCGGTTGTAGGCCGGGGCATTGGCGGCTGCCGAGGGGAGTACCTCTACCAGGGCGTTGGCCGGAGTCTGGATGACGGTACCATCTTTCTGACGGGTGTAGGATTCGTGGATTTCCAACTTCTGGAAGTTCGGGTCGTACACGATAAAGGTTTCTCCATACAAGCTGTTCATGGCGGCATGTGTGAACAGGGTCAGTTCCTTTTGTACCCGTACCTCCTGGCTGCCGTCGGCCCGCAGGGTATAGGTCTTCGAAAGTTTGCGGAACTCCGCTTCCGATGCGGCTTTGGCCGGCAGGACAGCCAGCAAAAGCATTCCTATGATTCCTATGTAAATCGATAATGTTTTCATTGCTTTTCGTTTCATGTTAAGCCCTCGCATAAGGGATTACTTTTTGATTACCATATATTCTCCATATCCTTTGGCGGTGTTCACTGCCTTGCGGAAGCTGTCCCAGTCGGCTGCTTCATAGACACGCTTCTTCAACCGCAGGGAGGTTTTCAACTGCAGCTGGTTACCGCTCTGTTTCAGGCTTCCGGTGAATCCGGCACCCGTACCGTCCATCTGGTCCTGTTTTTCCTTTCCTTGCCATTTGTATCCGGCCGGAAGTTTCAGGTTTTCTTCCATTTTAACCAGACGGGAGCAGCCGTCCTTGAAGCCGTAGGCCCGTTTCTCCAGGCTGGTATCAATCCGCAGGTAGGAGAGGACCTGGGTATAGAGGTTGTTCAGCACGAAGGGCTTGAAGATGAGTTCGCCTTCCTCGCCTTTCAGGGCATACCCTGGAATGGTATAGCGGAACGTAATCCGGATGGGAGCTTTCTGATAGTCTTTCGGTGCACGACCATAGTCCACACTTTCCAGCCGGGCTTTCGGGGAGACGTTCAACAGCTGGCGTTCCATGGAGTGTTTCCATTCGCTCTGGAAGCCGGTGGTGAAGATGCGTCGGATGTTGCTGTCGCTCTGTCCTTCGGCTTCGATGGTGAAGGAGCCTTTCAGTGCGCCCTTCTCGTCGAGGGTGTTCTGGGCCTTGATGCGCACGTAATGGTTTTCCGGGTCGGAAATCGGAGTCAGGCACAGGTCGGTGCCTTCCGGGGTGCCCGGCAGGTAGTTCTGCTGCTGTTCGGCACTGCTCCACAGTTCCCGGCAGAAAGGTACCCAGGTCGGGTCGAGGGGCATCAGTGTACCGTCACTGAGCTTTACCACGGCCACACAGTGATTGAAATGGTCGGCAGGGATGGTCTCCACGCGGCTGCCCGCCATGGTCATGGCCGGGAAGGCTTCGAATCCTGCCATCCGCAAGAAGGAAATCAGGGTACCGGCAATGTCCTTGCACACGCCGCAGCGGTCGGTGTAATCCATCTTCAGATTGTGCAGGGTGAATCCTTCACCTTTCCCCATGGAGATTCCCGCATAACGGATGTTGTCGGCCACCCAGTGGGTCAGCACGGCGATTTTCTCCATCTCGGTCTTCTTGCCGCGAATCAGTTCGTCTACCTTTTTCTGGGCTTCCGGAATGGCAGTAAAGCTGCCGTAGTCTTCATTGACGCCATAGAACCAGCGCGACTTCTCTTTCCAGTCGGCAGTGGTAGACATCATCAGTTTCGGTGCGGCGTCATAGAAATCCACCATGTTCGGTTCGCGGCGGAAGGGCATGATTTCGTTTTTGGCGAAGGTGTAGACTTTCCGTCCGTCCTCGTAGCGCATGGAGGAGGCACAGTCGCCCTGGTAGAACTGGAACTGGATTTCTTTTTCGGCCGGAAGGCTGACGCGGTACACTTTCCGCAGGGTCGGCTCGGTGGCCCAGAAGGGTACGATGTCGTAGAACTGCCCGCGCATCGGGGGAATGAAACGTGAGTCGTCTCCTTCCTGCGGCAGGTCGGCCAACAGGGCGTAGGTGAATCCTTTCTTGTCGATTTCATAGTCGACGATATCGCCCGGTTTCAGGGCACCCAACTCCAGCATAATCTGGCGGGCTCCCCAGTAAATGGCTCTGGCCGGAGCGGCATAATCGCAGGTCTTGCTGACGTCGACCATCGTATATGTTCCGTCGGTATGATAGATGGTCACCCGCTTGAAGGTGGCGGCGGCTGTCAGCGGGTCGTAATCGTATTTCAATACCCGTTGCTGCAAGGCTCCGGCAGGTGTCTGTACCCGCACGGCCCGGCAGACCGCAAACGAACCTTGTCCGGTGGGTTCTACCGTTACACTCGTACTGTCCAATAAGTTCACACAAGGATAGCTGGCATACTGTTTATCCAGCGCAATGTTCCCGCCGTTTTTCCACGACTGGGCATGTACCACCGTTCCTCCCAGCATCAGGATGAAGGTGCCTACAAAAAATAGTTTTGTCTTTCTCATATTCCTTTTAAATAGGTTTCCTGATTATAAAAACGGCATAAATTTATACATTCTTTGTGTGATGGCCTAATGCTTGTGTGCTTTTATTTTTAAATGAGTCGAATCTGTGTCAGAATGACAACTGCTCGGGCTCTCTGGAAGAAGGACGATTCGCTTCGGGAAAGACGGTGTGCTTTCGGGATTGTTTGTTTCAGGGACAGATGAAGGCTGGCATTGACTGGTTGGAAACTGGGGCTATGGAAAGCGGGTTTGGTCATTCGTCGGGAATCGTATTATTTTTCTTGGATTCCTTCAGAATTAAGTTAGTTTTCCTATATTTGTAGAAGATGAACCTTAAAATATATGCGTGATGAAACAGATTCTGATTCTTTTGTGTGTCCTGCTGGGATTGGGCAGCTGCCAGGGCGGGAATTCCACCCAGATAGACAACCGGACGGTGGCGCAGTTCGACGTGTCCCGCTTCATGGGAAAATGGTATGAGATAGCCCGCTACGACCATCGTTTTGAAAAAGGAATGAGCCGTGTGACGGCCACTTACACCTTGCTTCCGAATGGGCGTATCGAGGTGCTGAACGCGGGATACAAGGACGGGAAATACAAGGAAATCACCGGTAAGGCGAAACAGCCCGACCCGAATGACCCCGGCAAACTGAAGGTATCATTCTTCCTGTGGTTCTATGCCGATTATTACGTGCTCGACATCGACCCGGACTACCGCTATGTGCTGATTGGCAGCAGCAGCGACAAGTATCTGTGGATTATGAGCCGGGAAGAGAAACTGCCCGACGGCGTGCTTCAGCAACTTCTTGATGAGCTGCGGAAACGCGGATATGACACAGATAGGTTGGTGTTTAATTAATGGAAGGAGCTCAATTGCGGAAAGCGTTTTTAATACAAAAAAATCTCCTGCTTTGCCTTGATGAATAGGGCGAAAGCAGGAGATTTTTTGTGGATTCCAATTGATAAGATGATGGCTGTCTCAGGCCCGGAAACCGATGCGGCGTGTGGGCTGCGGTTCCAGTTTCAGCATTCGGTTGCCGCGAAGGTGACGGCTGGCAGCCTGTACGTCTTCCACCTCGATGGTGCGGAACAGGAGGGTGTCGTCGGGCAGGGTAGGCAGCGACATGATGCGCCGGGCCATGCTCTTGATGAGACCCTGTTCTATCAGGTTGTGCACCCAGCGCCCGTTGCCGAAATGGGCGTCTCGGTGGTCGGTGGCTTCCACGATGAGGCGGTACAGGGCCTCGTCTGCGGCAGGCGCCAGCTGGAAGCTCCGTTTCTCCAGGTAGCGGTGCGCCATTTCCCGCAGCTCGTCCGCCGTGTAGTCGTCAAAGTGGAACTGGAGCGGGAAGCGGTCCTGCAAGCCCGGGTTGGTGCGCATCAGCAACTGCATCTTGTCCTCGTAGCCGGCCAGGATGACAATCAGGTCGGGATTGGGTTCCGAGAGCACGGAGAGTAGGGCATGGATGACTTCCTTGCCGAAATCCCTCGTTTCCTCCCGGGTGGTCACCAGCGTGTAGGCCTCGTCGATGAAGAGCACGCCGCCCCGTGCCTCCTGGATGGCTTCTCTGGTCTTCTTTTCCGTCTCTCCGATGAATTCGCCCACGAGGTTCGTGCGGCAGGTCTCCACGGTATGCCCCACGGAAAGCAGTCCCATCTGATGATACATTTGTCCGATGAGCTTGGCCACCGTAGTCTTTCCCGTACCCGGATTACCGAGGAACAGCATGTGGTGACGGTTTTCCGGCGACGTATCAAGTCCCAGTTCCTGCCGTTTCTTCGTGAAGCGGGCCAGCAGTCGTGCTTCTTCCAGGTCCTCTTTCAGGCGCGTCAGTCCCACCATCTCCTGCAAGGCCTGTTCGGCATCCGGTTCCTTGTCGGCAGTATCCTTCGCTGGCATGTCGTCGGTTCCTCCCAAGTCGAGATCATCGGTTCCTTTTGGTGCGAGACTGTCGGTTCCCAGAAGCATGTCTTCCTCGTCAAACGGCAGGGCAAGCAAGTCGGCCGGAGTCTCTTCATCCGGGTCGGTATCGGCGGGACGGTCGGGAGTATAAATCGTGTTCTGCTCGATGAAGAGCCGTTCCATTGCCTCACTGTAGGTCCGCAGCTGGCAGGTGGCTCCCAGTGCCCCATAGAAGATGAAGCGAGGACCGGAGGTACCGGTCTGCTCCAGCCACTGTCCCAGCAGGTCGACCAGGAGAGTATCCTGGTCGGAGTAAGTCAGGTAGGGCACTTCTACCACTACCACCTTCTTCTGGCTGATTTTCTGCTGAAGCTGTGGCCATTTCAGAGAACCGTTCAGCAGTTCCCGCAAAGAGAAATGGTAGCAGAACGACGGCCGCTTCTCACAGAAATGGAAGGCCAGCAGACGGATGGCACAGGCACGAGCCTGGTCGCCCGTCACGAGCAAGTGGGGCACGGGAAGCTGACGGCTGTCGAGGGCATGGAACAGCTCGATGAACTGCCGGATGAAGTTGCCGTCGTTTCCTTCCCGTAGCAGTCGGTCGAACAAGGGCAGGAAACAGAATTTCTCGGCGAAGTATCTTTCTTCCGGGCGGGTTTGGAAATCCTCCACCTCGGCCTTGTCCCAGCGTTCGTAGCCGGCATAGAGTTCCAGGAGGACCCATCCCATCGGACGCCCGTTGCGGTAGATATAGATGCGGTAGAGACCGACACCCCATACCTCATCAGAACAGATATCGAAGCGGACTTTGCGGAGATTTTTTCTCGGCAGTTCGCGGGCATCGCAACCTAAGAAACGGTATTCGTCGGAGTATACGCGGATGGAAAGTTCCTGCGCATCGGTAAAGCCGTCGGGATGAGAGAGTTCCACAGCGAGGTGGTTCTGAGCATATTCGGGAGCATAAAGTTCTTCGGAAAAAGTGCGGGAAGCACGTAACATAAGATTTTTCATATACAACAAATGGGTTTTAAAGTGAAAAAATAAATGGATAAAGCTGAAACCTGCAGGCACGAACGGTCTGCGGGAGTAGAAAAGTCCCTCTCGTTTCCCCATTGAAAGAGAGGTACGCGCTAGTACGTCAAAGAGCACAACCATCCCGGCCTCCTTGTCGGAAGCAATGATTCATTCGATTCCTAAGCTGAGAAAAATCCGGTCAGGACCTCAGCGGAACGTAACGAAAACTCGGTGTGACATCTTTAACGATCATTTGTTGTATATAAAATCAAAGTGCGATGAAATCTCCTTTAAGCGGAGGTTCGGAACAAAGATAAGCATAACTCTTGAATTAAAGAAGAATAAATGAATAATTAATAATGAATAATGAATAACGGAGTGGAGTGCACACAAAAAAATATGTCCTTTTGTTCTTCTGTCCGAAAAAAGAAAACATCCACGGATATAACGGGAAAAAGAATGCAGAAAAAGCGCTTGTGGGATTGGAAGATTATCTCTAATTTTGAGTGACGATAAAAACGAGGAAATATATGGGTCATACGAATTTTAATCTGCAACGGTTTCTGGATGCTCAGGAAGACATGTATCCCGTAGCATTGAAGGAAATCCGGAAGGGTGGCAAGCAGAGCCATTGGATTTGGTATATTTTCCCTCAGGAGAAGGGACTGGGATACAGTTACAATTCACAATTCTACGGATTGGATGGCGAGGAGGAGGCCCGGGCCTATCTGGCGCATCCGGTATTGGGGACGCGTCTGCGGGAAATCACCCGTGCCTTGCTGGCGCATCGCGGACATCGTACAGTACGGCAACTGATGGGTTCGGAGGTGGATGTACTGAAACTGCATAGTTCAATGCAGCTGTTCGACAAGGTCTCCCCGGACGATGTGTTTACCGAGGTGCTGAAAGCGTATTTCTCTAAATAAGAAGGAGGAAGCCATGAAAGATATCCGAATAACCGTGATGCGCAAGGCGTGCTACCACGACCTGATGGCGCAGTACGAGAATCCCCTCGAACATCCCTGCGATATGGAAGAAGGGCAGGTGTTCATCGCCCACGGCTGGGAGAAGCCCGAGGGACTGTGTGAGAGTGCGTGGCAGAGCATGTCGCCTTTCGTGATGGCACTGGCGCACGGGGGAAGCAATTTCTACGACGGCTGGATGAAGAACGAGCGCTCGGCCATGATTTCGTGCAACGACGGTTTCCGTCCGGTAAGTTTCCTGATTGAAGTAATCGATTAATACCGAAGGATATGTTAGCTTATACTTATATGAAACAGGGGCAGTTCGCCTTGCTGGAGAAGCCGATGCCCATGCTGAAAGACCCGAAGGATGCCTTGGTGCGCGTCACCTTGGGAAGTATCTGCACCAGCGATTTGCACATCAAGCACGGCAGTGTGCCGCGGGCCGTACCGGGCATCACGGTGGGCCATGAGATGGTGGGTATCGTGGAGCAGGTGGGAGCGGAAGTCACGAACGTGAAACCGGGCGACCGGGTGACGGTCAATGTGGAGACTTTCTGCGGAGAGTGTTTCTTCTGCCGCCACGGATATGTGAACAACTGCGAGGACCCCGACGGAGGTTGGGCACTGGGTTGCCGTATCGACGGCGGTCAGGCGGAATACGTGCGGGTGCCGCATGCCGACCAGGGACTGAACCGTATTCCCGACGGGGTGACGGATGAGCAGGCGCTTTTCGTGGGCGACATCCTGGCCACTGGCTTCTGGGCCGCGCGCATCTCGGAAATCACGCCCGACGATACGGTGCTGCTGATTGGGGCCGGACCCACGGGAATCTGCACGCTGCTCTGTGCCCGGCTGAAGCATCCGCGCCGCCTCATTGTGTGTGAGAAGTCGGAAGAGCGTATCCGTTTCGTGCAGACGCATTATCCCGAGGTACTGGTCACTACCCCGGAGCAGTGTCAGGCATTCGTGAAAGCCCACAGTGCGCACGGAGGAGCCGACGTGGTCATCGAGGTGGCTGGAGCCGATGACACCTTCCGTCTGGCTTGGGAATGTGCTCGTCCGAATGCCATCGTGACCGTCGTCGCCTTGTACGACCGTCCGCAGGTGCTTCCCTTGCCCGACATGTACGGCAAGAACCTCACCTTCAAGACGGGAGGGGTAGACGGCTGCGATTGTGCCGAAATCCTCCGGCTGATTGCGGAAGGTAAGATTGACACCACACCGCTCATCACGCACCGCTTCCCCCTCAACGAGATAGAAGAGGCCTACCGCATCTTCGAAAACCGTCTGGACGGGGTGATTAAGGTGGCGGTAACTGAAAAAGTCGAGCCTTATGCAGGAGATACGGAGTGGCAGCGTATTGCCCGGACCAAACAATCTGATTTCCGTCGGAACTGTTTGCGGGTGGGATGTGAGGCCAATTCATTGAATCGGCAGGATGGTACGAAGAATTATTATGGAAATGTGTTTCAGGAAAAGGATGCCCGGAAAGGATTGAATTTCTACGAAGGTTTCCGGAAAGAAATCTTGTCTGCCATAGGGGCGTACAGACAGCCGTTATGGGCCAACCTGCTCCGTAGTGAACATATTCCATGGAACCTGTTTTTTCCGATGGGACTTACTTCCCGCGCAAAAGAAGCTTGTGGTGGACTCTTGCGGGAGTTGACGGGACTGGATGTGAAGGAGGTGACCTGTATCCGGATTGAGTATGCTCCTTTTCCAAGAGATACGGCCGATGGTTGGCGCTATTTGAATGACGGTACCTCGTTTGACTGTTACATTGGGTACAAGGATAATTCGGATGCTTTCTGTGGAATCGGCATAGAAGTGAAATACACGGAGATGGCCTATAAGTTGCAGCCGGGTTCATCTGAATATAGGCATACCCGGGAGAAACTGAGTGAAGAGTATCTGCATGTCACCCTTCAGAGTGGATGCTATCACACGCTTTCTGCTACCACAGACGAGGAAGCCTTTCCAAAAGTTCTGATAGAAGATGATTACCGTCAGTTGTGGCGCAATCATATACTTGGAATGTCGATGGTACAGCATCATGATATCCGCCGTTTCTTGTCGGTTCATTTATATCCTTCTGGGAACAGGCACTATGAGAAGGTGCTTCCTGAATATGAGTGCCTGTTGACAGAGAAAGGCCGGAGCACCTTCCTTCCTCTTACTTATGAGCAGTTGTTTGAAGCAATGGGGCATTATGTGTTTTTCTCTTGCGAGGAAGACAGAAAATGGAAAGAATATTTGCAGGACAGGTATTTGTATTGAGAATCTGAAAGATGTTGTTTTTAAAATATACAGACTATGCGAAAAAATTTTGGAGTAAACACATGGTTGTACCCGATGCCCGTCTTTATCGTGGCTGCGTACGATGAGAATGGAAAACCCAACGCCATGAATGCCGCGTGGGGAGGAGTTTATACGGACAACATGGTGGGCATCTGCCTGGCTGAAGGCCATAAGACGACCCAGAACATTCTGGCTACGAAGGCTTTCACCGTGAGCATGGCGACAGCCGGTCAGGTAGTGGCCTGCGACTATGTAGGTCTTGTTTCCGGGAAGAGAGAGCCGGACAAGTTTGCCAAGGCGGGCTTCCATGCCTTGAAGTCGGAGTTCGTGAATGCCCCGATTATCGAGGAATTGCCGATGACCTTGGAATGTGAACTGGTTTCGTACGACAAGGAGAGCAACCACCTGGTAGGCCGTATTGTCAATGTGTCGGCCGCAGAAGAGATTCTGGACGAGAACGGAAAGATTGACCCTGCCCGTCTGAAACCGATTACCTTTGATCCGATTCATCACCAGTATCTGGTCGTCGGTGAGAAAGTGGGCAATGCCTTCTCCGACGGGAAAGCATTGAAGTAGAATCAGTGAGGTAAAAAAAGCCGCTATGTGTCTTCAGCAGGATGCGTGGCGGTTTTTTCATTCTGCCAGATTAGGAATTGCGGCAGATAAATCTTACCTTTGTGTGTACGAAAGGATTAAAACGAAACGGCCATGAACAGACTTTATCCGGTAGGCATACAGAATTTCGAAGATCTCCGCAGCAGGGGGTATATTTATGTAGACAAGACCTCTCTTTTATATAACCTGGTACAGACTGGGAAGTATTATTTCCTGAGCCGTCCCCGTCGGTTCGGGAAGAGCCTGATGATTTCCACGCTGGAGGCTTATTTTCAGGGGAAGAAGGAACTTTTCAAGGGCCTTGCCATGGAACGTCTGGAGAAAGACTGGACGGTACATCCCGTACTGCACATGGATTTGAATACCCGCAACTATTACGATGATGCATCTTTGCTGGGTATTCTGAATCAGAATCTGGAGGGATGGGAGAAACTGTATGGCGATGAGAAAAAAGACCGTGTGCCGGAAGAACGTTTCATGTATGTCATTCAGCGGGCGTACGAGCAGACGGGGCAGAAGGTGGTGATTCTGATTGATGAGTATGACAAGCCGATGCTTCAGACCATTACAAACCCGGATTTGCAGACTCGTTTCCGCAACACGCTCAAGGCGTTTTACGGGGCACTCAAGTCGTGCGACGGTTCCATTTATTTTGCGATGCTGACGGGCGTGACGAAGTTCAGTAAGGTGAGCGTGTTCAGCGACTTGAACAATCTGATGGACATATCGATGGACAACCGCTATGCGGAGCTCTGCGGTATCAGCGATGCGGAACTTCATGCGTATTTTGAGGAGGACATTCACGCGCTGGCGGACAATCTAGGCGTGGATTCCGCAAAAGCCTGCGCTTTGTTGCAGGAAAACTACGACGGCTATCATTTCTGTTACAAGTCGGTGGGGATGTACAATCCTTTCAGTCTGTTGAATACCTTTGCCAAGAAGCAGATAGGCAGCTACTGGTTCGAGACGGGCACGCCGACTTACCTGGTGGAACTGATGAAACTTCACCATTACCGGGTGGATGAAATCGAGCACATCGTGACTAGCGGTCCGGTGCTGGACTCCATCGATGCGGCTTCCACGGACCCGGTGCCTGTCATCTACCAGAGCGGGTACCTGACCATAAAGGATTACAATTCGGAGTTTGAGAACTATACGCTGGGTTTCCCGAACCGGGAGGTGGAGCAGGGCTTTTTTCGCTTTCTGCTGCCCAACTATGCGTCGGTGAGCACCAGCAAGTCGCCCTACGAGATTCAGTGCTTTGTGGGCGAGGTGCGTAAGGGGGATGTGGACGGTTTCCTGAGCCGGCTGCAGACGTTCTTCGACGATACGCCCTACGAGTTGGCCCGCGACCGGGAGGTGCATTACCAGAATATCCTCTACATCGTGTTCAAGCTGATGGGTTTCCACACGGAAGTGGAATACCGGACTTCGCGCGGTCGGGTGGACCTGGTGTTGAAGACTGCCGACTATATTTATGTGATGGAGTTCAAGTTGAACGGCACCGCCGAGGAGGCCCTGCAGCAGATACAGGAGAAAGGTTATGCTTCGGCTTTTGCAGCGGACGGTCGGAAAGTGGTCAAGGTGGGAGTGAACTTCAGTGACGCGACCCGGAGCATCGAGCGGTGGATTGTGGCGTGAAAATTACGTTTCAATTTTGAAAATATAGGATGAATAAGGCCTGATTCCATTCAATGGGATTAGGCCTTATTGTTTTGTGAAATCTATGATTCATCCAATTTGTTTAGTAGAAACAATGGGTTTTCAGTAAAGCCCTGTGTGGATGAAATAGGGAATCCGTTGCTTTGATTTTTGTATGAGGGTCTTGGAAGATAAGGAATGTACACTGTGTCTGAAAGCACGCAAGGGATTCCATCCTCTAGACTTATCTATTTCCCTCCAAAAAACTTCTTCTTGTAATACGATTCGGCGGTATAGAGTGCCGCTGCCGGATTGTTGCCCGTCACACGGTCCTTGGTGACGAGGGTGGTGACATACGCATCCGAGTATTTGTAGAACAGACTGTCGTGCCCCACGCAGAGACCGATGACCACATTCAGGTCGGTGTGTGCCTCGTTCAGCAGGCGGGCTTGCAGAATCGGGTTGCACATGGCGGCCCCGATGCTCTCACACTGGGCAGGGATGCCTACTGACGTCTTGGGCTGTCCGGCCACCTTGCAGATGACGGAATATGCCTCGAAACCGTTGGCGCGGAGGATGCGGGCGAAGATACGTGCCTCGCGGATGAGGCCGATGCAATTGGCAATGCCGATGCGGTGCGCACCGATTTTCCGGGCAAACTCCATGATTTCCTGTACGCGGGTCCACTGGCAATAGCCTTCGTATTCCACTTCCGCACTGGCCACCATGATGTCGTGGTTGCGGTCCTCTTCGTAACGCTCCAGTGCCCATTGGCGGTCTTCCTCCTTCAGGTGGGTCGTCAGGCAGAAATCAGGATAAGTGCGGTCTTTGAATTTGCAGTTCTGTGTGCCGCAGTCCACACAGGTAGGTGTCGTTTCTTTTTCCATGTGATGGGTGTGATTGGTTTAACTGGGGGCAAATATACGAGATTTATTTCCAATTGGTAGACAGAAATCCGCATTTGGTGGATTCTATTTTCAGAAATGGGAACAGATGCCTACATTCGCTTCCGATTAGTTTTCATTAAAATTGTGTGTAAGATGAAGAAAATGATGTGGATAGCTTGTGGACTGGCTCTGCTGTGTGCTCCGATGGGCGCAAATGCCACCACCCGCCTTGACACGCCGCAGGAGAAGGTGCAAAAGAAAGAGGTGCCTAATCCGGAAAAGGCGGCGCAGCGGCGGACCGACGAGATGGACAAGATGCTGGACCTCACGGAGAAGCAGTACAAGAAGATTTACAAGCTCTTCCTGAAGGAAGAGAAGGAAAAAGTGGAAGCCCTGATGGAGCGTCATCCCGGAGGAATGAACGGACAGCCTCCCATGGGAGGAAGACCGCCGAGAGGGGGAGGACGTCCGCCCATGGGAGGAGGTATGCCCCCGCAAGGGGGAGGATTCCCTGGCATGGGAGGAGATGCGGATGATATGACGCCGGAAGAACGGATGAAGGCGCATGCCGAGGAGATGCAGAAGGAGCAGGAAAAGCGGGAGAAGAAAATCCGCAAGATTCTCACCGACGAACAGTATGAAATCTGGCAGACTCGGAAACCGCAGGTTCTGCCGCCGATGCCGAAGGGCGACCGGCCGGGACCGGGCCCTCGCGAACGGGAAGAAAACGAGACTCCGTTGCAGGAGGCTCGTGCGGTCTGAACTGTTTTTCACGTTTCAGATCATTTTATTGGACGGGAGGGCAAAAGGGGAATTGTCTCTCCCGTCTGTTTTTGTAAGAAATGATAATAGAGTAGACTATGAAAGGACTGAAGGGGCTTGATTTTTCGAACGTGTTCTTGGCAAGTTAGTTCATTGACGACCGCCAGTGTGTGCATCCCGAGTGCGGGCATACGTTGATTTCTCTCTGTGTGCGCGAGCCGGGACTTACCGTTCGGTGGTGCTGAAGTTCTCGCGGAGCTGTAGAAGCAGGGAGAATCCTGAGTCGGAAACCGTAAACGGGGTAGTTCCCGCAGGAAAACGGGTTGCGGGGATGTGAGGAAAACAGACTATCTTTGCCCCATCACCAATGAAACGAGGAGGAACTATGAAACAGATTTTTATGGCACTGGCCTTACTTTGCGGCGTGACCCTGACGGCCTGTGCACAGAAACAAAAGACTCAGCCTATGACACATGATGTGAAAATCCTGGTGGCGTATTTTTCGGCCACAGGCACTACTGCCGAGGCAGCAGCGAAACTGGCCCGCGTGACGGGCGGGGAATTGTTTGCCGTGACTCCCCGACAGGCTTACACGGCAGCCGACCTGGACTGGCACGACAAGCAGTCGCGGAGTTCGGTAGAGATGAACGACGAGAAGGCGCGTCCGGCCTTGAAGACGAAGAAGACGGATATGGCGGCCTACGACGTGGTGTTCATCGGTTATCCCATCTGGTGGGGCGTGGCACCGAGAATCATCAATACCTTTATCGAAAGTCACGACCTGAAGGGTAAGACGCTCGTGCCTTTTGCCACTTCGGGCGGCAGCGGTATCGGTCCGAGCGTGAAGGCGCTCAAGGTGGCGTATCCGTCCCTGCAATGGACGGAAGGGCGCTTGCTCAACCGGGCCAGCGAGAGTGACATCCGCACGTGGGTGGAGAAACTCGGCTGCCTCCGCTGACAGGCGGCGCGTGATTTTCCAGCGGGGAAATTCGCGGAATGTGCGGCAGATGTCGTAACTTTGCCGCATATTGAAAACAGATTGTGTTATGCCCGTTATCGAAATCACCTCGCTGGCGCATCCCGGAGTGGACGTGTTCAGCACCCTGACCGAAGCCCAGCTGCGCAACCGTCTTGACCCGCAGCGGGGCATCTTTATTGCCGAGAGTCCGAAAGTCATCCGGGTGGCCCTGGAGGCCGGATATGAACCTGTGTCGCTGCTCTGCGAGCGGAAGCACCTTACGGGCGATGCGGAGGACCTTGTGCGGCGGATGGCCGACCTGCCTGTCTATACGGGCGACCGGGACTTGCTGGCCCGGCTTACGGGCTATACGCTGACGCGGGGCGTGCTGTGTGCCATGCGGCGTCCGGCTTTTCGCCCGGTGGAAGAGGTCTGCCGCGGGGCCCGCAGGGTGGTGGTTATCCACGGGGTGGTCGATACCACCAACATCGGGGCCATTTTCCGTTCGGCAGCCGCACTGGGCATCGATGCCGTGCTGCTCACACCCGATTCGTGCGACCCGCTGAACCGCCGGGCGGTGCGGGTGTCGATGGGTTCGGTGTTTCTGGTGCCCTGGACGTGGGTCGACCGTCCGCTGGAGCGGTTGAAGGAACTGGGTTTCCGCACGGCTGCCATGGCATTGACCGACCGTTCCGTGCCGCTGGACTATCCGCCGTTGAAAGAGGAGCCGCGCCTGGCTCTGGTGATGGGTACCGAGGGCGACGGACTGCCGGAAGCGGCCATCGAGGGGGCCGACTACGTGGTGCGTATTCCCATGGCGCACGGGGTGGATTCGCTTAATGTGGCGGCGGCTTCGGCCGTGGCCTTTTGGGAACTGAGGGTTTTGTAAATTAGTTGAAAAACAAATAGTTATAAGTCTGACAAAAACGCTTAGGCGTTTGGACTAGAACGTCCTTGCGTTTGACTCGAAACGCAAGGACGTTTTGTTTGAAATGCACTTGCGTTTTGCTTTAAACGCAAAGGCGTTTTGAGAAAGGAATATTACAGATTGAGAAACGGATTTCTCGTTTGGTCAAGGAATGGAATAACAAGGAAATCTGTAGTCTTGAAAAGTTTGTATTTACACGTTTTGTTATGGATGCCGTTTCTTGCCCGATTCAGAAATCTAATAACCGGTAGGAACTCTGGCTTCTTGTAGAAGCCCACGAACGGATGGATTTAATTTTTCACCGTCCGTTCGCCTTGTTTTCTCGGCTGGTTGCCTCCCTTTTTCTTCCATCCGCTTTTTTTGTTGCGGGAGAAATTCTTGACCTGCTTGTTGCCTCCGCCTTTCTTGGAAGTACGGGGAGCATAAGCCGGGCCTTCGCCCACTTCTTCGGGTAAGGGAAGCTTGTATATGTCTTTTCCCAGGAAATTCTCAATCTGTTTGAAGCGGGTCTGTTCCGTTTCGCTCACAAACGTGATGGCACATCCGTCGTTGTTGGCACGGGCCGTACGTCCGATGCGGTGTACATAGTCCTCGCTATCATGGGGTACATCGTAATTGATGACCAGGCGGATGTCGTCGATGTCGATACCGCGGGCCACGATGTCGGTAGCTACCAGGATGTCAATGCGGCGGTTGCGGAACTCGTGCATGATTTCTTCCCGCTGGCTCTGTTCCAGGTCGGAGTGCATTTCGCCCACGTTCAGCTTCATCCGCTTCAGAGCCTTGGTCACTTCCTTCACCTTCAGCTTGGAAGAAGCAAAGATAATCACCCGTTCCGGCTCCTGCGACTGGAAGAGTGACTGGATGATGCCCAACTTCTGTGCCTCGTAGCAGATGTAGGCCGCCTGGATAATCTTGTCCGCCGGTTTGGATACCGCCAGTTTCACTTCCACCGGGTCGTGAAGGATGGTCTTGGCCAGTTGCTGGATTTTGGCCGGCATGGTAGCCGAGAACATGATGGTCTGCCGTTCCTTGGGGAGGTATTTCACAATCTGCATGATATCTTCCGCAAATCCCATGTCGAGCATTCGGTCGGCTTCGTCGAGGATGAAGAACGATACCTTCGACAAGTCCACGTATCCCAGACTCAGGTGACTGATGAGTCGTCCGGGAGTGGCGATGACCACATCGGCCCCCAGGGTCAGTCCCTTCTTTTCCTGTTCAAAACGGATGCCGTCGTTCCCGCCGTACACTGCCACGCTTGAAACGGGCATGAAATACGAGAAACCCTCCATCTGCTGGTCAATTTGCATGGCCAGTTCGCGGGTAGGCGACATGATGATGCAATTGATGGCATCCTCCGGATAGCCTCCCTTGCTCAACTGGTTCAACACCGGGAGCAGATAAGCTGCTGTTTTCCCCGTACCTGTCTGGGCCACGCCAATCAGGTCTTTTCCTTCCAGGATGACCGGAATGGTGTGCTCCTGCACGGGCGTACATTCCTGGAAATTCATGGCGTCCAATGCATCGAGGACGCTATCTTCTAAGTTCAGTTCTGAAAACTTCATATCTTGGTTTTATGCTTGTCGTTATAGTTTTCCCCGTTCGTCGAGGTAAGAATCCTTGAATCCCAGGAAGTAGAGTACCCCGTCGATTCCGATGGTGTTGATGGACTGCTGGGCGTTGGCCACTACTTTCGGCTTGGCGTGGAAGGCGATTCCCAGTCCCGCCACGGAGAGCATCGGCAGGTCGTTGGCTCCGTCGCCCACGGCAATGGTCTGTGCGATGTCCACCTTCTCCACCTGTGCCAGCAATTGCAGGAGTTCAGCCTTCCGCTTCCCGTCCACAATGTCGCCCAAGTAGCGTCCGGTCAGTTTCCCGTCCACGATTTCCAGCTGGTTGGCGTACACGTAGTCGATGCCGAACTTGTCTTTCAGGTAGTTGCCGAAGTAGGTGAATCCTCCCGAGAGGATGGCTATCTTGTAGCCGTAGCGTTTGAGCACGAACATCAGGCGTTCCACACCTTCGGTAATGGGCAGATGTTCGGCGATGTCGCGCATCACACTTTCATCCAAGCCTTTGAGCAGGGCCACCCTTTCCTTGAAACTTTCGCAGAAGTCGATTTCTCCCCGCATGGCCCTTTCCGTGATAGCCTTTACCTGGTCGCCCACACCGGCACGCATGGCCAGTTCGTCGATGACTTCCGTTTCAATCAGGGTAGAATCCATATCGAAGCAAATAAGTCGGCGCATGCGGCGGTACATGTTGTCCTGCTGGAAGGAGAAGTCCATTCCCAGCGACGCACTCAGCTGCATCAGCTGGCTCTGCAGGGCCTCGCGGTCTTTCGGAGTGCCTCTGACCGAGAATTCGATACAGGCCCGCACGTTGGCTTTTTTCTCGTCGAGCGGGATACGTCCCGTCAGACGGCGGATGCCGTCGATGTTCAGTTGTTGTTCCGCCAGAATCCGGGTGGCACCGGCAATCTGTTCAGCGGTCAGCTTCCGGCCCAGCAAGGTCAGGATATAACGGTTCTTGCCTTGCAGGCCGACCCATGTTTCATATTCCTCCGCGCTGATGGGGTAGAAACGGATGTTGATACCCAAGTCTGATGCCTTGAAAAGCAGCTCCTTCATGATATTTCCGGAATCTTTGTCGGAGCATTTGAAAAGAATGCCCAGCGACAGGGTGCTGTGGATGTCGGCCTGTCCGATGTCCATAATGTCTACCTGGTATTTCGATAAGATTGCGGTCACCGATGCGGTCAGCCCCGGCCTGTCCACTCCGCTGATACGGATTAATATCAATTCAGTTTTGTTTTCCATGGTTGTTTGTTTGCGTGATATCTTTGCAAATGTACAAATTATCTTCTATCCGATGGCATAAAAGGCACAAAAAAAGCCATCCCTGCGGGCTTGCAGGAATGGCTTTCCTTATTTTGTGGGGTAAATTAAATCATTTCCACGCTTCGTTTAACGAAGTTGGTCAGGGCTTCTCCTTTCAACATGTTGTTCTGCAACAGAGCCAGGTCGATGAGCTGGTGAACCACTTTGTTGTCGGCGGCATAGCCGTTGAGGATGTTTTCCTTCTCAGCCTTCTGGGCGTCGATTTTCTTCTCTACATCCTTCAGTTCGTCTTTCTCCGTAGTCGGAATTTCCTCGTCCTTCTTGCCTTCCTGAGCCTTGTGCAACTCGTTGCGGCGCAAAGTCAGCATGGCGATTTCAGATTCCACCGGTACCAGTTTCTCGGCACAAGCGCTTTCTGCTTCGCTCAATACCTGCTTAATCAGACGATGGTCAGTGTTCAGTACCAGGTTGAACATGTCCGGCATTTCGCCATAGAAGCTCATGCCCGGCTGGATGCTGGCCATATCCTTCATACGGCGCATGTATTCGGCCTGTGTGATGACAATCGGAGCGGCGCTTTCGCCCAAGGCGTGTGCTTCTACGTGGAATTCGGTCTTCTTCACTTTCGGCATCTGGCCTTTGAACAAGGTGCTGAGCACTTCCTGCTTGTCGGCTGGCAATTCTTCGCCCTTCTGTTCTTCCTTCACAATCAGGCGGTCGATGATGTCACTATCCACACGGGTGAAGTGGCTCTTCTCGAACTTCTGTTCCAGCATGTTGATCATCGGCACATCCAGCTGGCCGTCGAGCAACAACACGTTGTAACCCTTGTTCTTGGCGGCGTCAATATAAGTGTATTGTTCGTCGGCGTTGTTGGCATACAGATAAATCAGGTTGCCGTCCTTGTCGGTCTGGCTGTCCTTGATCAGGGTCTGGTACTCTTCGAACGTATAGTATTTGTTGTCTGTATCCTTGAACAGGGCAAACTTGGAAGCCTTTTCGTAGAAGTCTTCCTGCGTCAGCATACCGTAGTTGATGAAGATTTTCAGGTCGTCCCATTTCTCTTCAAACTCTTTCCGGTCGTTCTTGAAGATAGATTGCAGACGGTCGGCCACCTTCTTGGTGATGTAAGTCGAAATCTTCTTCACGTTCGAATCGCTCTGCAGGTAAGAACGGGAAACGTTCAACGGAATATCCGGTGAGTCGATGACACCGTGAAGCAGGGTCAGGAAGTCCGGCACGATGCCTTCTACGGAGTCGGTCACATAGACCTGATTGCAATACAACTGAATCTTATTACGTTGCAGGTCGATGTTGCTCTTGATTTTCGGGAAGTAGAGCACACCCGTCAGGTTGAACGGATAGTCCACATTCAGGTGAATCCAGAACAACGGTTCGTCGGCCATCGGATACAAGTCGCGATAGAACTTCTTGTAGTCCTCTTCCTTCAGTTCCGACGGTTTCTTGGTCCAGATAGGACAAGTGTCGTTAATCAGGTTGTCTTCTTCCGTTTCTACCTGCTTGCCGTCTTTCCATTCTTTCTTCTTGCCGAAAGCTACCGGTACCGGAAGGAAGTGGCAGTATTTGGTGAGCAAGCCCTGCAGACGAGAGTCTTCCAGGAATTCCTTGCAATCGTCGTCTACATACAGGATGATGTCGGTACCCCGGTCGTTACGCTCTGTTTCTTCGAGAGTAAATTCCGGACTACCGTCGCAACTCCATTTCATGGCTTTGGCGTCGTCCTTGTAAGAACGGGTGATAATTTCCACCTTCTTGGCTACCATGAAGGCAGAGTAGAATCCCAGACCGAAGTGACCGATAATGGCGTTGGCGTCGTCCTTGTATTTTTCCAGGAAGTCGTTGGCACCGGAGAAGGCAATCTGGTTGATGTATTTGTCGATTTCCTCGGCCGTCATACCCAGACCACGGTCGCTGATGGTGATGGTACCTTTGTCCTTGTCGGCTTTTACGCGGACGGTCAAATCGCCCAGTTCGCCTTTGAATTCACCGGTAGAAGCCAGTGTCTTCAACTTTTGAGTGGCATCCACGGCATTTGAAACCAGCTCGCGGAGGAATATTTCATGATCGCTGTACAAAAACTTCTTGATGATGGGGAAGATGTTCTCTGTTGTAACCCCGATATTACCTTTTTGCATATCTCTTTATTTTTTATGATTGTCGAATAAAAATTTTTCTCCGGTCTTTTCACAAAAAAAATGCCAGATACATTCGTACCTGACATTTTGTCTGTATTCCGAAATTCTGACAGGGAATTCCGTTTATTCCTTCGTGGCTTTTTCCACTTTCATCTCCAGTCCGTCGCCCTGTGCATTGAGCGATACGTGCAGGGTGTCGCCCGGTTCCGGTTCCTCGTTGAGGATAAGTTCCGCCAAACCGTCTTCCAGATGGTTCTGGATGGCACGCTTCAAGGGGCGTGCACCGAACTGTACGTCGTAGCCCTTTTCGGCCACAAAGCGTTTGGCTTCCGGGTCGAGCAAGAGCCGATAGCCGCAACCTTCGATGCGGTCGTAGAGTCCCTTCAGCTCGATGTCGATAATCTTCTCCAGCGAATTGATGTCCAGCTGGTCGAACATCACGATTTCATCCAGACGGTTGATGAATTCCGGCGCGAACGACTTGTTCAATGCCTTGCGAATCACGCTATTGGCATGTTCCTTCTCGTTCTCGGCGGTTTGTGCCGTGAAGCCGATGCCCTTGCCGAATTCCTTCAGCTGACGGGTACCGATGTTGGAGGTCATGATGATGACCGTATTCTTGAAGTCGACGGTACGTCCCAGACTATCCGTCAACCGGCCTTCGTCCATCACTTGCAGGAGCATGTTGAACACGTCGGGATGTGCCTTCTCGATTTCATCCAGCAAGACGATGGAGTAGGGGCGGCGGCGTACCTTTTCGGTCAGCTGGCCGCCTTCTTCGTAACCCACGTATCCCGGAGGAGCTCCCACCAGGCGTGACACGGTAAACTTTTCCATGTACTCGCTCATATCGATACGGATGATGGCATCGGTAGAACCGAACATGTTCTTGGCCAGTTCTTTGGCCAGATGCGTCTTGCCCACACCCGTCGGTCCCAGAAAGAGGAAGGTACCAATCGGTTTGTTCGGGTCTTTCAGGCCCACACGGCTCCGCTGGATGCTTCTCACCAAGGTATCGACCGCCTTGTCCTGTCCGATGACCTTGGACAAAAGGGCTTGTTTCATACCTTTCAACCGAACCCCTTCCGACTGGGCCATGCGTTGTACGGGCACACCGGAAATCATGGATACCACTTCCTCAATCTGAGGCGCGTCCACCGTTTCCCGGTTGTCTTTCAACTTCTCTTGCCATTCCGTTTTCAGGCGTTCCAATTGTTCGTTGTACTGGTTTTCCCGGTCGCGGAAGCTGGCCGCCAGTTCAAAGTTCTGAAGGCGGATGGCCTCGTTCTTATGTTGCTGGGCTTCCTCAATCAGCCGTTCCTGTTCTTCAATTTCCTTGGGTACGGAAATGTGGGTCAGGTGGATGCGTGAACCGGCTTCGTCCAGTGCGTCGATGGCCTTGTCCGGGAAATACCGGTCGGTCACATACCGGTCGGTCAGGCGTACGCACGCCTCCAGTGCTTCGTCGGTATAGACCACGTTGTGGTGCTCTTCGTATTTGTCCTTGATGTTCCGGAGAATCTGGAGTGTCTCTTCGGGAGTGGTAGGTTCTACCAGCACCTTCTGGAAACGGCGTTCCAAGGCTCCATCCTTTTCGATGTTCTTCCGGTACTCGTCGAGCGTGGTGGCGCCGATGCATTGGATTTCGCCACGGGCCAGTGCCGGCTTCAGCATGTTGGCGGCGTCCATGGAACCGGCGGCTGAGCCTGCTCCCACGATGGTATGGATTTCATCGATGAACAGGATGACGTCCGGATGTTTCTTGACTTCTGACAAAATGGCACGAATACGCTCTTCAAATTCACCGCGGTATTTGGTTCCGGCCACTACCGCCGTCATGTCGAGCGATACAATCCGTTTCCCGAACAAGGTGCGTGATACGTTTTTCTTGATGATACGGAGCGCCAAGCCTTCGGCAATGGCCGATTTTCCCACTCCCGGCTCGCCAATCAGAATCGGGTTGTTCTTCTTTCTTCGGCTCAGAATCTGGGCGATACGCTCGATTTCCTTTTCACGGCCCACCACCGGGTCGAGCTTGCCTTCTTCGGCTGCCTTTGTCAGGTCAAGACCATACTTGTTCAGATTGGGTGTGTCTCCGTCCGAGTGTTTGGGAGGAGCGGTCTGCGTCGTCTGGCGGTCGTTGGAAGCGCCTGAGGCTCCGTCGTTTCTGTCCGGAGTGTTCCGGCGTCCGATGCCTTCTTCTTCCTCGTCGTCATTGAAGTCCAGACCGTCGGTAATCGCCTCTTCCGGCTTCAGACGGTCGGCGATTTTGGCGTAAGTCACGTCATTTTCTTCCAATATCTTGGATGCGTTATTTTGATTGTCTCTCATAATGGCTAATAAAATATGGGGGGTATCCACCTTTTCCTCATTCATCAGTTTGGCTTCCAGCAGGCTCAGCGTCAGGATTTTTGACGCCTCCGGGCTGAAAGAAATGTCCTGAGAATAATTTTCGAGGATGGATTGTTCACGTAATTGGGTCTCTAATTCGCTCTTGATGGCTTTCAGATCCAGATAGAACGATTTCAGAATCTCTGCCGCTTTACACTCACCGTCGCGTATGATGCCCAGTAGCAGATGTTCTGGCTCGATATGGGCGTTCTGGAGGCGGTTGGCCTCTTCCTTGCCATATACGACAATATCAGACACTTGTTGTGTAAATTCGTTGCTCATCAAATTCATATATGTCCTCAAAATTAAGTCAAAAACAGATTGCAAATATACATTATAATAAAGATTTCAAGCGAAGTCTTTTTCTCTATTTAACAAAATGTGTGCCACACGGGCTGTATGCCCTCCCAAAAGAGGTGCCACGCGTATTTTTTAGGGGAAAAGTTTTTGTATATCGGCTAAAAGTCGTACTTTAGCATGGTTTTTCACAAGCCTTGAAAAGGAAGTATAATTAATAATGTGTTAAATGCAAGAACAAGACAGAATTATAAAAATCAACATCGAAGAGGAAATGAAGTCGTCGTACATCGACTACTCTATGTCGGTAATCGTGGCACGCGCCCTCCCGGATGTAAGAGACGGATTCAAACCGGTTCACCGCCGTATCCTGTACGGAATGATGGAACTGGGAAATACCTCCGACAAACCGTATAAAAAAGCCGCGAGAATCGTGGGTGAAGTGTTGGGTAAATACCATCCCCACGGTGACTCGTCTGTATATGGAGCCCTCGTCAGAATGGCTCAAGACTGGTCGATGCGTTATCCGCTGGTCGACGGTCAGGGTAACTTCGGTTCAATCGACGGGGATAGTGCCGCCGCCATGCGATACACCGAAGCCCGCCTGAAGAAAATCGGCGAGGAAATGATGCAGGACCTTTACAAGGAAACCGTAGACTTCACCAACAACTTCGATGACACGTTGCAGGAACCGACGGTCATGCCGACCCGTATCCCGAACCTGCTGGTGAACGGAGCATCGGGTATCGCCGTAGGTATGGCTACCAACATGCCGACCCACAACTTGCGCGAAGTGATTGATGCCTGTGTGGCTTACATTGACAACAACGATATTGATGTGGACGGCCTGATGCAATACATCAAGGCGCCCGACTTCCCGACGGGAGGATATATATATGGTATAAGCGGGGTGCGCGATGCCTACGAGACCGGACGCGGACGTATCGTGATGCGGGCAAAGGCCGAAATCGAATCGCATCCTACGCACGACAAGATTGTGGTGACGGAAATTCCGTACGGCGTGAACAAGGCCGAACTCATCAAGAGCATCGCCGACTTGTCGAACGAAAAGAAGATTGAGGGCATTTCGAACGTGAACGATGAAACCGACCGCGAAGGTATGCGTATCGTCATCGACATCAAGCGGGATGCCAACGCCAGCGTGGTGCTCAACAAGCTTTATAAGATGACCATGCTTCAGACTTCATTCGGGGTGAACAACGTGGCGCTGGTTCATGGCCGTCCGCGTCTGCTCAACCTGAAGGACCTGATTAAATATTTCGTGGAACACCGCCACGAGGTGGTAATCCGCCGTACACGTTACGACTTGCGCAAGGCCAAGGAACGTGCCCACATCCTCGAAGGTCTGATTATCGCTTCCGACAATATCGACGAGGTAATCCGCATCATCCGTGCGGCCAAGACCCCGAACGAGGCGATTACCAACCTGATGGCCCGCTTCAACCTGAGCGAGGTGCAGGCCCGCGCCATCGTGGAAATGCGTTTGCGCCAGCTCACCGGTCTGATGCAAGACCAGCTCCATGCCGAATATGAGGACTTGATGAAGCAGATTGCTTACTTCGAGGAAATCCTGAGCAACGAGGAGCTTTGCAAGAAGGTCATCAAGGACGAACTGATTGAAGTGAAAGAAAAATACGGTGACGACCGCCGTTCGGAAATCGTGTATGCTTCGGAAGAATTCAACCCGGAAGACTTCTATGCCGACGATGAAATGGTCATCACCATCTCCCACATGGGATACATCAAGCGTACGCCGCTTTCTGAATTCCATGCACAGAACCGTGGCGGGGTAGGCTCGAAGGGTAGCGAGACCCGCAACGAAGACTTTATCGAACATATTTATCCGGCTACGATGCACAACACCCTTCTGTTCTTCACGCAGAAAGGCAAGTGCTACTGGCTGAAAGTATATGAGATTCCGGAAGGCAACAAGACCTCCAAGGGACGTGCCATCCAGAACCTGCTGAACATCGAGGCCGATGACGTGGTGACGGCTTACCTGCGTGTGAAGAACCTGAACGACACGGCCTTCATCAATAGCCACTACGTGCTCTTCTGTACGAAGAACGGCGTCATCAAGAAGACCTTGCTGGAACAGTACTCGCGTCCGCGCCAGAACGGTGTGAATGCCATCACGATTCGTGAGGACGACCGCGTGATTGAAGTGCGCATGACCAACGGCAACAACGAAATCGTGATTGCCAACCGAAACGGCCGTGCCATCCGCTTCCACGAAAGTGCCGTCCGCGAAATGGGCCGTACGGCTACGGGTGTACGCGGCATCACGCTCGACGAGGACGGAACGGACGAGGTTATCGGTATGATTTGCATCAAGGACCCGGAAACGGAAACCATCATGGTGGTATCTGAAAACGGTTACGGAAAACGCTCGGACATTGAGGACTACCGCAAGACCAACCGTGGCGGAAAGGGTGTGAAGACCCTGAACATCACGGAAAAGACCGGACACCTGGTAGCCATCAAGTCGGTAACCGACGAAAACGACCTGATGATTATCAACAAGTCGGGCATCACCATCCGTCTGAAAGTGGCCGACGTGCGCATCATGGGACGTGCCACACAAGGCGTGCGTCTGATTGACCTGGAGAAGCGGAACGACCAGATTGGCTCTGTGTGCAAGGTAGCTTCCGAAACGGAAGAGGAAGAAGCGGAAGGCACGGAAACCATCCAGCCGTCGGACATCCAGCCGGTTGACGGGGAAACCATCCAGCCGGCGGAAGGAGAAGGTGAAGAAAATTCCGACAAAAACTAACTTGAATATTTGTATTACTAAATTCAAACCTTATGAAAAAAGTTTTATTTACAGCCGCTTTATTCTTCACGGCATGCGCTGTTTCCGCTCAGGAAAGCGTAGTGAAGGAAGCAAAATCTGCCAAGAGCGATCCCGCAAAGGCAGCACAAATCATCGAACCGGCGCTGACGGACCCTTCAACCGCCAATGACCCTGAAACATGGAAACTGGCCGGAGATTTCCAGAAGTCTATCTACGACGATGAAAACATGAAATTGTATTTGCCGGGTGGTCAGGCTGATACCGCCAAATTGTACAACAGCCTGGCGAAGATGTTCGAATACTACACCAAGTGTGATGAAGTAGAACAGGCCAAGGTGAAGAGCGGTGAACTCAAGAAACCGAAACTGAGAAAGAAACTGGCCAAGACACTGGCTACCGTTCGTCCTCAGCTGACCAACGCCGGTTCTGACGCTTACAACTCTGGCAACTATGCCAACGCCTTGAAGTTCTTCGGCCTGTTTGTAGACGCTCCGCAGAACCCGATGTTCGAAAGCGAAGAAGCCGTAAAGAACGATACGCTGGTTCCGTTGATTGCCAACTATGCAGCTCTTGCCGCCAACTCTTTGAAAGACAATGCAGCCGTAATCAAATATGCCACTATCGGTAAGGAACACAAGGAAGAAGGTTACCGTTCACTGATGTGTCTGGCTGAAGCTTACGGAAAGGGTGAAACTCCCGATTCAACCAAATGGCTGGCTACCATCCAGGAAGGTGTGGACAAATTCCCGGCTCAGGAATACTTCATCGGTAACCTGATGGACTACTACATCCAGAAAGGCAAGATTGACGAAGGTCTGACTCAGATGGATGCCGTACTGGCCAAGAACCCTACTCCGTATTTCATGTATGTAAAGGGTGTGCTTCAGTATGAAAAGAAAGATTACGATGGAGCCATCGCTACTTTCAACCAGATTATCTCAGAAGGAAAAGATTTCGTAGGTGAAGCCTATTCAAAGATTGGCGACTGCTACTTCTTCCCGGCTCAGGAACTCGTGGAAGAAAACTCCAAGCTTTCTATGGACGACCCGAAATATGCCACCAATGAAGGCAAAATCAAGGAAATGTACGAAAAGGCTCAGCCTTTCTATGAAAAAGCCAAGGAAGTGAAGCCGGACAACCGCCAGTTGTGGGGTCAGTACCTGCTGAACATCTACTGGAAGCTGGACAAGGAAAAATACAACGCCCTTGAAAAAGAATTGGGTTACTAATAAATAAAGGTGTGCGGACCGCTCTTCCGGGCGGTTCGTCCCTCTTTCGGAAAACTCCTTTGTGTGGAAACCACGCGCAAAGGAGTTTTTTTGTATCTTCACCCCGTCATACACTAAAAAAACGTTATCCGCCATGAATTCAGACACCCAACCGCTCTCTCACGCCCCCATGAAAATCATCTTCAACTACCAGAACGTGTTTTTCAGCTTCTTCTATGACGATGCCGACGCCTGCGTGCACCGTTCGCGCGAATATGCCATGAACTACGTGCTTTCGGGCGAGATGGTGCTCGACGACGGAAGCCGCCAGGTGCACGTGGGGAAAGGGGAGTGTGTGTTCATTCCGCGCGACCACCGGGTGACGATGTACAAGAAGGCCTGCCACGGGGAGCAGTATTGCGGCATCTACCTGTGTTTCACCCGTCCGTTCCTGCGCGAGATGTACGGCAAATACGCCCTCCAGGAAGACCGCCCCGCAAAGACGGAGAGATTCGTTCCCGGCGTGAGAAAGCTGCCCCCTTCGGCCGAGATTGAGAGCCTTTTCGCCTCGATGACCCCTTACTTCAACCCCGAGGTGAAGCCGAAGGACGACCTGATGCGCCTGAAGCTGGAAGAAGGATTGCTGGCCTTGCTCCACACGGACCGCCGCTTCATGACCCTGTTGTTCGATTTCAGTACCCCGTGGAAGATGGACATCCTCGACTTCATGAACCGGAACTACATGTACGAGTTCTCGCTCGAGGAACTGGCGCACTACACGGGGCGCAGCCTGGCCACCTTCAAGCGCGATTTCAAGAAGGTGAGCGACCTGACCCCCGAGAAATGGCTCATCCGCAAGCGGCTGGAAGTGGCCTACCGCCTGATAAAGGAGGAACACCGGAAAGTGGTGGAGGTCTATGCCGAAGTGGGCTTCAAGAACCCCTCGCATTTCTCCACGGCCTTCAAGAAGCAATACGGCATCCCGCCCACGGCACTGGTGCCTTCGTTCCCGGTCTGAGCCTTTCGGAAATGAAATTTGAGCCTCACAGAAATGCCTCTGTGGGGCTTTTGTGTTATTTTTGCCTCCGTAGAAACATAGAAACTTGTAGAAATGGATAATAAAATGTGGAAGACGTTGTGTGCGGCATCGGCGGCCTGGTTTCTGGCTACGGGCAGCCTTTCCGCCGCAACGCCGGATGTAAAAACGGAGGTGAAAATGGAAAGACAGAGTTTGAATCTTACGCAGGAATGGGACAAGGTGTTCGCCTTGAGCCCGAAGGTGAGCCACCGCAAGGTGACCTTTACGAACCGCTACGGCATCACCCTGGCGGCGGATATGTATGTGCCCAAAGAGGCCGAAGGCAAGCTGCCGGCCATCGCCGTGAGCGGGCCGTTCGGGGCCGTGAAGGAACAGTCGTCCGGGCTGTATGCCATGACACTGGCCGAACGGGGCTTCCTCACCATCGCCTTCGACCCCTCGTACACGGGTGAGAGCGGAGGCGAACCGCGCTACGTGGCCTCGCCCGACATCAATACGGAGGACTTCTGTGCGGCGGTCGACTTCCTGTCCACTTGCGACCAGGTGGATGCCGGCCGCATCGGTATCCTGGGTATCTGCGGATGGGGAGGCATGGCCCTCAACGCGGCGGCCATCGACACCCGCATCAAGGCCACGGTGACCTCCACGATGTACGACATGAGCCGCGTCACGGCCAACGGCTATTTCGATGCCATGGATGCCGACGCCCGCTATGAGCAGCGCAAGCAGCTCAACGCCCAGCGCACGGAAGACTACCGTCGCGGCACGTACGCCCGGGCCGGAGGAGTGGTGGACCCGCTGCCCGCCGATGCGCCCCAGTTCGTGAAGGATTATCATGCGTATTACAAGACTCCGCGCGGCTACCACAAGCGCTCGCTCAACTCCAACGACGGATGGAACAAGACCTCGGCCCTTTCGTTCATGAACATGCCCCTGCTGAGTTATAGCCATGAGATACGAAGTGCCGTGCTGATGATTCACGGCGAGAAGGCCCATTCGCGCTACTTCAGCGAGGATGCCTTCAAGAAGCTCAAGGGCGGCAACAAGGAACTGCTCATCATCCCCGGTGCCAATCATGTGGACCTGTACGACCGGATGGACGTGATTCCTTTCGACAAAATCGAACGGTTCTTCCGCACGTACCTGAAATGAAGTTCCGTTTCCCAGTTAGCCTCGACTATATCGGGTAAATAAACTAGAATAAAAGTAATAAGAAGTCTCAAAATTGGGAAAAAGTAAGATTTACCGATAATTTATAGGTCGCCACGTATGAATCTCCTGCTTTTAGCGTTATATAATTCGGGCAAACGAAGGCTAAAAGCAGGAGATTTTTTTCCGACCGGATTCTGTGACACCGGCATCTTAACGGGTAGCTCTTGCAGTTCCGTGCCCTGTACCTTGAGATGGTCTGTACGAAACGGTTGTCCGTCGTCCGCTTTACATCGGAGAGTCTTTTTATCCTCTGTCCCATCGGACCGGTTCCCTCCCTCATTATAATAAAAGTTGGATTCTGATATGTGACCGGAACGGAATCACGAAGTTCCTGCTTGGTGACCAAATCTGAGTATCAAGTGTCTTATAATATCTTCATTGAGAAAGTAAAATGCCAATCAAAAACAATCGGAATAAAAATAGAGGTAAATCTTGTTTTTTTATATAAATATCAGTATATTAGGACAAAAGTAAATTCTAATATGAAAGAACCATTGTATATATCTGAGGATAATTTACAGGATGCTGCAAAGTCTTGCAATGGCTGTAATGGTAATATGAGGGAAAGACTTCTTATAAAATGTGATACGACTATTTTTGCAGACGAGATTACAAATCTGCTTATTGAAAATAACATTGTTTCTCGCCAGCATGATGAGGAGCAAGATCAAAGGCCAGGAGCTTACGGTGCTATTACCGGTATTGCGATATATGTTTTTGAGAAAGATTATGAAAAGGCTGTTGAGATAACAAATCCTATTGTTGGTAGTAGAAATAAATCTCAAATCTGGTGCCCTAAATGTGGAAGTTACAATGTATCGGCTATCTGCGTAAGTAATAAATACGGAACTGCGATAGCATTATTGTGCATCTTTCTTGTTCTTATTCCTGGGCTTTACCTTGCTTGGGCAAATGATTTGGGCATCAAATCAACTATTGCTGATTATATAGCATTGTCTATGCTTATTTCGTTTCTTGTAATTGCATTTTTCGGAAAGATTTCTAATGCCAATTATATATGTAAGGATTGTAACAAAAAATTCCGTCATAAATGATTTTCCGTAAAGTTACTCGGACTGCGGTGCTCACAAGTTCCTGAAAGTCGTTGGTCGGTATCTGCAAGTGGATGGTGTGGTTGATGCAGTGCTGCAGAAGAAGCAACAGGAGGAAGAACTCGACCAGCCTAGTAAGAGAAGCCGGGGACAGCCTCAGCCTTATTCTTGCGGTAAGCCTGATATGAAAAGGTAAAGTCCTTCAAAATAAAAAATGCATCCTGAAAGTGATACATGACTTTTGGGATGCATTTTTTTATGATGTAATTATTCCTTCCGTGGGGTGTATGTACAACGCACCTTATTTCGGCGCCTTGCGGTAGAGGTAAATCGCAATGAACAGATAGAGGATGTTCGGAATCCATACCGCGAGGTTGGGCGACGCGTTTCCGTTGATGGCGAAGGTCGACGAAATGGTCTGGAACAGGATGTAGGAGAAACTCAGGGCGATACCGATACCCAGGTGAAGTCCCATACCTCCTTTCCGCTTCTGCGACGAGAGCGAGAGCCCGATGACCGTCAGGATGAAGGCCGCGAACGAAGTGGCGATGCGCCGGTAGTATTCCACTTCGAACACCTTGATGTTGGCGAACCCTCGTTGCTTCTGCTTGTCGATGTATTCCCGTAGCTGGGGGCTGGTCATGGTTTCCTGCTGCCCTCGGGTAATCAGGAAGTCCTGCGGCTCCATGTTGATGATGGAGTCCATGCGGTCGCCATGAGTGATGGTCTCGCGCATGCCCTTCATCTCCCGAATCATGTAGTCCTTGATAATCCACCGGTGTACGGCGGTCGTGTCGTAGGTGATGCGGCGGGCCGTGAGGTGCGACACCAGCTTGTGGTCTTCAAACTTGTCGAGCGAGAAGCGGTAGGCCGTCTTGTTGTAGTCCTCGTAGCGTTCCATGTAGGCAATCACCCCCGTGTCCACCTCCAGCTGGATGTTGCGCACATAATCCGTCTTCTTCTTGTTCTTGTACACCTGTTCGAACTTCAGTCGCGTCACACTTCCCGTGGGGATGACCTCCGTGCTCAGCACGTAGGTGACCAGGGCGATGATGGCCGCCGAAATCATGTAAGGCACCATGAGCCGCTTGAAACTCATGCCCGTGGAGAACATGGCGATGATTTCGGAGTTCTCCGCCAGCTTCGACGTGAAGAAAATCACGGCGATGAACACGAACAACGGGCTGAACAGGTTGGTGTAGTAAGGGATGAAGTTCAGGTAATAGTCGAAGATGATGGCACTGATGGGCGCCTTGTTGTTGATGAAGTCGTCAATGTTTTCATTGATGTCGAACACCACGGCAATGGAGATAATCAGTGCGATGGCAAAGAAATAGGTGCCCAGGAACTTCACGATGATGTACCTGTCGAGCCGTTTCAGCCATTTCTTCTTGAACGGGTTTCCTTTTAATTTTTTCAGCTGTTCCCTTCCTGCTTTCAGGTAGAAACGGAACAGCTGGGCCACATTGTGCTTCATATCAAACTACAATTACAATCGGGTAGATAAACGTTTCACCATCATCGGCTTCCAGGTAGAGAAGTCGCCGGCGATGATGTGCTTGCGGGCCTCGCCCACGAGCCAGAGGTAGAAGGCCAGGTTGTGGATGGAGGCAATCTGGAGGGCAAGCAGCTCCTGGGCATGGAACAGGTGGCGCAGGTAGGCGCGGCTGTACATCGTGTCCACGTAGGAAGCGCCGTCGGCTTCGATGGGGGAGTAATCGTTCTCCCATTTCTTGTTGCGCATGTTCATGATGCCGTCCTTGGTGAAGAGCATGCCGTTTCGGCCGTTGCGGGTCGGCATTACGCAATCGAACATGTCCACTCCCCGTTCGATTCCTTCCAGAATATTGACCGGAGTTCCCACGCCCATCAGGTAGCGGGGCTTGTCGGTAGGCAATATTTCGTTGACCACCTCAATCATCTCATACATCTTCTCCGTTGGTTCGCCCACGGCCAGTCCGCCGATGGCGTTTCCGTCGGCATTCTTCGAGGCGATGTATTCTGCCGAGCGCCGGCGCAGGTCGGGATACACACATCCCTGCACGATGGGGAAGAGTGACTGGCTGTAGCCGTACTTGGGCTCCGTCTCGTTGAAACGGGCGCAGCAACGGTCGAGCCAGCGATGCGTCAGCTCCATCGACTTCTTGGCATAGTCATAGTCGGAGGTGCCGGGCGCACATTCATCGAAAGCCATGATGATGTCGGCTCCGATGGTGCGTTCGATGTCCATCACCCGTTCCGGAGTGAACAGGTGCTTCGACCCGTCGATGTGCGAGCGGAACTCCACGCCTTCTTCGCGCAATTTCCGGATGCCGGAAAGGGAGAACACCTGGAAGCCCCCGCTATCGGTCAGCATCGGGCGGTCGAACCCGTTGAACTTGTGCAGTCCTCCGGCCCCCTCAATGATGTCGAGTCCCGGGCGCAGATAGAGGTGATACGTGTTTCCCAGGATAATCTGGGCCTTGATGTCGTTCTTCAGTTCGTGAAGATGCACCCCTTTTACCGTACCGAGTGTGCCGACCGGCATAAAGATAGGGGTCTCAATCTGCCCGTGGTCGGTCGTAATCAGACCGGCGCGGGCATTCGATTTGGGATCCGTATGTTGTAACTCAAACTTCATTGTGCTGGGTTTTCTTGGTTTTTGTCTTTGTCTTCTTTCACGGTGAAATCAATGGCATCGGCCACCTTCTCGTCGGTCAGGGCCAGGCGGAGCACCTCCTTGATGTCCTTCACGTAGTGGAAGGTCATGCCCGTGAGGTACATCGGCTGGATTTCGTTGATGTCCTTGCGGTTTTCCTCACACAAGATGATGTCCTTGATGCCGGCCCGTTTGGCGGCCAGAATCTTTTCGCGGATACCGCCTACCGGCAACACTTTTCCGCGCAGGGTGATTTCGCCCGTCATGGCCAGGTTGGCCTTTACTTTCCGCTGGGTCAGGGCAGACGCCAGTGAGGTGACCATCGTGATACCGGCAGAAGGACCGTCTTTCGGAATGGCTCCTTCCGGCACGTGGATATGGATGTTCCAGTTGTCGAAGATGCCTTCCGGCAAGTCCAGCAAGTGGCTGTGCGCTTTCAGGTACTCCAGTGCCAGCATGGCCGATTCCTTCATCACGGAACCCAGGTTTCCGGTCAGGGTCAGCTGTCCCTTTCCGCGGCTCAGGCTGGTTTCCACGAACAGGATTTCGCCGCCTACCGCCGTCCAGGCCAGTCCGGTCACCACGCCGGCATATTCGTTGCCCTGGTACTTGTCGCGGGAGTATTCCTGCGGGCCGAGGAATTTTTCGATGTCCTTCGGTTTCAGCTCGTGCGTTTCGGTAAATTCACCGCTGGCGATTTCCAGGGCGATTTTCCGCATCACCTTACTGATTTTCTTCTCCAGCTCGCGCACACCGCTTTCACGGGTATAGTTCTCGATGATGTATTCGATGGCCGGCTTGGTGAACTTCACGTGTTCCTTCTTCAAGCCGTTCTTTTCCATTTCCTTCGGAATCAGGTGGCGGCGGGCAATCTCGATTTTCTCCTCGGTGATGTAGCCGCTCACCTCAATCAGTTCCATACGGTCGAGCAACGGAGTAGGGATGGTGCCCAGGTTGTTGGCCGTGGCAATGAACATGACGTTCGACAAGTCGTAGTCGATGTCCACATAGTTGTCGTGGAACGTGTTGTTCTGTTCCGGGTCGAGCACCTCCAGCATGGCCGAACTCGGGTCGCCGTGGTTGTCGTTGCTCAGCTTGTCAATCTCGTCCAGGATGATGACCGGGTTGGAGGTCTCCGCCTTGATCAGGCTCTTGATGATACGTCCCGGCATGGCACCGATATACGTCTTGCGGTGTCCGCGGATTTCCGCCTCGTCGTGTACGCCACCCAGTGACATGCGGACATATTTCCGCTTCAGGGCCGTGGCGATGGAACGTCCCAGTGAGGTCTTGCCGACTCCCGGAGGACCGTAAAGGCAGATAATCGGCGATTTCAGGTCACCTTTCAGCTTCAGCACGGCCAGGTATTCCAGAATACGTTCTTTCACCTTCTCCAGTCCGTAGTGCTCCTTGTCCAGAATCTTCTTGGCATTCGGAATGTCAATCACGTCCTTGGTGTACACACCCCACGGCAGAGAAAGCAACGTCTGCAGGTACGTCAGTTGCACGTTATAATCCGGCGATTGCGGGTTGATGCGTTCCAGCTTCGCCAGTTCGCGGCCGAAAATCTCCTTCACCTCCGGCTTCCAGAGCTTTTTCTCGCCCTTCTTCTGGAGTTCGTCGATTTCGTCGTCCTGTCCGTTGCCCAGCTCGTCCTGAATGTTCTTGATTTGTTGTTGCAGGAAATATTCCCGTTGCTGGCGGTCCAGTTCCTCGCGCGTACGCATCTGGATGTTCTGTTTCAGCGTGGCCAGCTGGATGGTCTTGTTCAATAACTGAATCAGGCGGTACAGTCTGGATTTCAGGTCGTTGATTTGCAACAGCTCATATTTCTCATTGATAGGGAAGGGGAAGTTGCCCGAAATGAAGTTCACCAGCACCTCGTTGTTGTCCAGGTTCTTCAAGGCAAAAGCCGTATCGGGAGAAATCTCGTCCGAGAGTTCGATTACCTTTGCACTCAGCTCCTTGCACGTGTCAATCAGCGTCTTGAACTCGTCCGACTTTTCATCCTGCATGTCTTCCTCAATCACGGAAACCTTTCCCCGCAGGAACGGGCGGGTGGAAGTGATTTCCTCCAGCTTCACCTTCGGACCCGTGGCCTGAAGGATGGCCGTAATGGTCCCTCCCGGCATTTCGAACACGCGCAGCACCTTACCGATGACGGCGATGGGGAACAGGTCTTTTTGCTTGGGTGACTCCGTTTCGCCCACCTTTTGCGTGGTGATGACGATGGGCTCCTTGCTTTGGAGAGCCTGGTTCACCAGCTTCAGTGTAGGCTGGCGTCCCACGTTAATCGGCATGACGATAGAAGGGAATATCATTAGGTTGCGCAGGGGCATGACGGGCAATTCCCCGGTCAAATCTTCTTCCTTGGTATCTTCCGTGGCAATCGTTTCGATTTCTGCCATCATGGGAATATCCTTGCCTTCCGCACTAACCAGAATCTCGTTGTTTTTTGTCTTTTTTACCATATTTTTTTCGCTTCTGAATTAAGAAGGTTTTTTTATTGTTCAAAACGGCACAAAGGTAATCATTCCGCGCCTAATTTGGAAACTATTTACTTCAAATACCTGTTTATTATTTAAAAATAATATGAGGTAAGGGCACTTTCTGGGAGGATTTCCGTAATTTTGGCGCAAAATTTGAGTAAGAAGCTATGCCGAATCCCTTTTTTCAATTCAAGCAATTTGTAGTTTTTCACGATAAATGTGCCATGAAAGTGGGCACGGACGGAGTGTTGGCGGGTGCCTGGGCGCAGGTGGAAGGAGCCGCCCGCATCTTGGACATCGGTACCGGGAGCGGACTGATTGCCCTGATGCTGGCCCAGCGGAACCCACAGGCTTTCGTGACGGCGGTCGACATTGACGGGGCCGCCGTGGAACAGGCGCGGGAGAACGTGGCCCGTTCGCCTTGGGCCGACCGGATGGAGGTGACTCAGCTGGACATCCGGCAGGCACCGGAAGACTGGAAGGGCCGTTTCGATGCGATTGTGTCGAACCCGCCCTATTTCGTGGAAGCGGTGAAATGCCCTCATGCCCAGCGGAATACGGCACGGCATACCGATGCGCTGGATTTTGAAGCGCTTCTGGAAAAGGCGGCTTTTTTGCTCTCAGGCGAAGGATGTTTCTCGGTGATACTTCCCGCTACCGCCGCTCCTGATTTTGTGGCGCTGGCTTTGAAACAAGGCCTGTCTCTTTCGCGTCAGACATGGGTACATCCCCGTGCCGGACTACCTCCCAAACGGGTGCTGATGGCCTTTGTCAAGTCGGCTTGCGTGCAGACCGAAACCTGCCATCTGGCCATTGAAATGGAGCGTCACGTCTATACGCCGGAGTTTGAAACACTGGCCAAGCCGTTCTATCTGGCCTTGTAGGGCCGGGAGAGTTATTTCTTGGAGAGCCTTCTCAGAATATGCTGGTTCAGCATCAGGAGCTGGCGGTGCTTCTGGGCGATGGTCTCGGTAAACGGACGCCGGCCGATGAAATCAGTGAAATGTTGCAGGATGTTCAGAGGGGGCGACGGCATACGCTTCGGCCGGATGGGAGCGATGACATGCAGTCCCTGATGGATGATTTCCACCTTCAGGTCTTTTCCTCCCATTGCCGGGTCACCGTCGAAATGGAACACCCCTTCCTTTTCCCGGTGGATGATGATGCTTTTGTCTTTCATCGTCTTGATACGGCTGTTCTGGTCGAGCGTCCGGGTAAACAGCTGGATGGAAAGCGAAGGCACATCCAGCACCGTGAAAGGCTCCAGGATGGTGATGTCCATCATCCCGTCGGTCAGGGAAGCCTGCGGGGCGATGTAGGCATTGTTCCCGTATTGTGATGCGTTGGCGCAGGCTATCAGGAAAGCCTTGTAGCGGACGGTGCCCGTTGAATTCTCTATCTCATACGTCTCCGGCTGGTACGTAAGACTCTCGTGCAAGGTGTTTTCCAGATAGGTGAGCAAGCCCCTTTTCCCGGAATCCGCAAATTTCAGGCTCACGAAAGCGTCGAATCCCACTCCGCACGTACAGAAGAAGGGATGGTTGTCGATAATTCCATAGTCGATGGTCTTGACCCGTCCGGCGTTCAGCACGTTGATGGCCCCCTTGGGCTCCATGGGGATGTGCAGATGGCGCGCCAGTCCGTTTCCCGAACCGCAGGGAATGATTCCCATGGCCGTATCCGTATGGATGAGCGCCCGTCCTATTTCGTTGATGGTTCCGTCTCCGCCGATAGCCACCACGATATCTGCCCCTTCCGCGGCAGCCTGTGCGGCTATCTCGGAAGCATGTCCGGCATATTCGGTCTTTCGGATGGAATATTCATATTTCGACCTGTCCAGTTCCCGCTCGATGAGCTTCAGTATGAATTCCTTTCCGTGGGTTCCGGATATAGGATTTACCACAAAGATGATTCGCTTTTTCGTATCCATAAGCCAGATTTAGAATTTGGGAGCACAAAAATAATATTATCTTTCATATTTGAGGGATGTTTTTGGGGATAATTAAACACAAAACCAATTTTTTTAGGGGATTTGTATCTGATTTTGGAGTTTTTTGTATCTTTGCACGTTCTTAGTAAAAACGATGTGACGATACGGTTGCAAAGTGATAAAGTTTAACGTAAGCCGGGGTGCTTACCAGATACTTAAAATATGGGATTATTACAAGAAAAATTTAGTAAATTCAGATTGCCTCAGATGTATATGGAAAGAGGCGTTTATCCTTATTTCCGCGAAATAGACAGCGCACAGGACACAGAGGTGATGATGGACGGAAAGAAGGTGCTGATGTTTGGTTCAAATTCCTACATGGGCTTGACTCACGACCAGAGAATTATTGATGCGGCCATTGCTGCGACTCGTAAATACGGTACGGGATGTGCTGGTTCCCGTCTGTTGAACGGAACACTTGATATCCATGTGGAACTGGAAAAGGAATTGGCCGAATTCGTAGGAAAAGATGAAGCGCTTTGCTTCTCTACAGGTTTTACCGTAAATGAAGGTGTGATTCCTCAGTTGGCCGGACGTGGCGACTATATCATTTGCGACGACCGCGACCACGCATCTATCGTAGACGGACGCCGTCTTTCTTTTGCCACTCAGCTGAAATACAAGCATAATGACATGGAAGCACTGGAAAAGGAACTCCAGAAGTGCGAACCGGATGCCGTGAAGCTGATTGTGGTGGACAGTGTGTTCTCTATGGAAGGCGACCTGGCCAACCTGCCGGAAATTGTCCGCCTGAAGAAAAAATACAATGCCAGCATCTATGTGGACGAAGCACACGGACTGGGTGTCTTCGGGCGGGAAGGCCGCGGCGTATGCGACCACTTCGGCGTAACGGAAGACATCGACCTGATTATGGGTACGTTCAGCAAGTCACTGGCATCCATCGGTGGTTTCGTAGCCGGTGACAAGGACGTCATCAACTGGTTGCGCCACAATGCCCGTTCTTATATCTTCCAGGCCAGCAACACTCCGGCCGCTACTGCTGCCGCCAGAGAGGCCATCCATATTTTCAAGACCGAACCGGAACGTCAGAAGAACCTGTGGGAGATTACCAATTATGCCTTGAAGAGCTTCCGTGAGGCTGGCTTTGAAATCGGCGATACGGAAAGCCCGATTATCCCGTTGTACGTGCGCGATACGGACAAGACTTTCGAAGTGACCAAGCTGGCCTTCGATGAAGGGGTATTCATCAACCCGGTAATCCCGCCGGCCTGTGCGCCTCAGGACACGCTGGTGCGCTTTGCACTGATGGCTACTCATACCAAGGAACAGGTGGATTTCGCCATCGAAAAATTGATCAAGTGCTTCAAACAACTGGATTTATTGAAATAATAAATTATATCGTTTGACTTTTTAAAGGACTTTGAAAGGAGGTTTTTACTATGGGAGCTGCAGGTAATAAAAAACCGAAAGGCATGCATAAAAAACATGCGCCGGCTTATCAAGTAGAAGAGGCCATTCATGAAAATGACCTGAAAAAAGGAAAAAAGAAATAAATCATTTGGTGATTTATTTTGAAAAGGGTTATATTTAGAGTATCCGAAGCTCAGGCAGAGGAACTCGGATATAACCCTTTTTTTTATTGTATATTGTTTTAACTTGAAGGAGATATGATACTGAATGAAAGAGACAGCCGCCATGAACAAGTGTTGCAGGTGGCACAGCAGATGATGACAGCCGCCCGCACGGCCCCCAAGGGGAAGGGCGTGGACATCATAGAGGTGGCCATGGTGACGGAAAGCAACATCCGCATCCTGTCGGACACGATGAAGCAGATGTATGAAGACAATGGGTTTAAATTCTTCTTGCGGGACGCCGACAATATCCTGCAGGCGGAGTGCATTGTGCTGATAGGCACTCATTCACATCCGCAGGGGTTGGATTGCGGACATTGCGGGTATGAGACCTGTGCCAGCCGCAAGGAAGGAGTGCCTTGCGCCATCAATAGTGTGGATGTAGGCATCGCCATCGGGTCGGCCTGCTCCGTAGCCGCCGACCATCGGGTGGATACACGGGTCATGTTCTCGGCCGGACTGGCGGCCCAGCAACTCGACTGGCTGGACGGATGCACCCAGGTGTATGCCATCCCCGTGAGCGCATCCTCCAAGAATCCGTTTTTCGACCGGAAGCCTAAGACAGAATGAATTTTTCTGCCGCATACGCCACGCCGTCTTCCTCATTCGACAGAGTGATGAAGTCGGCGTTTTCTTTTACCACGTCCTGTGCGTTGGCCATGGCAATCCCCAGTCCGGCATATTTGATCATGGACAGGTCATTGAATCCGTCGCCGATGGCAATCATTTCTTCGCGCGACACCCCAATCTTTTTCAGCATACCCGCCAGCGACAGGGCCTTGTCGATGCCCTTCGGCACCAGTTCCAGGAAATAAGGCTCGGAGCGGAACACGCCCATGCGGTCTTTCAGGTGGTCGTACATCTCTTTCTCCAGTACCGCCAGACGGGTAGGGTCGCCCACAATCAGGCATTTGGCAATGGGATGCTTCACGGCCTCCAGGAAGTTGTCCACCTTCTTGATTTTCATCACGTTAAGCAGCGCCTCTTTCAGCACGTATTCATCGTCAGGCTTTTCGGTCAGCACATATTCCCCGTCGTAGGTCACGATGGCGAAATCGTTCTTCTTGGCACATTCATACAGGTAGGGAAGCACCTCCGGGTCGAGAAGGTTCTTGCATATCACTTCCTTGGTCTTCCAGTCGGTGATTTCCCCGCCGTTGTAGGCCAGGATATATCCTTCGTATTTCTGAAGCTCCAGCTGCTCGGCCAGGGGCACGATGCCGTAGGTGGGCCGTCCGGAAGCCAGTATGATTTTTACTCCTTTTTCCTGCGCTTTAAGAAGCGTTTCCCGGGTGTGAGGGGTGATTACTTTTTTCGAGTTGGTAAGCGTACCGTCGAGGTCTAATGCTAATAGTTTGTATTTCATAAAATAGTACTGTGAATCGAGTGCAAAAGTACGGAAAAAAGTGTAATTGCGAAAATGCGGGAGCGGAAACGTGGCGCAGAAGGTGAGGTAGAGGGGCGCTGGGTGGAAATGAGGCTTTGTGGTCTTGAAAAGACAAGGGCACAGACGGAGAGACGCTTCCTGTTTTTCTACGTTTCGCGGGGCGGAAACGTAGGTTTTCCAGTCGGGAACCGTATGTTTCCGCGGGCAGAAACGTACGGTTCCCGGACGCGGGATGTAGAAAAGGAGAGAGCGGATGGGGGTATGGATAGGGGAGTTTTAAGATTAGATCTATGGATAATTATAGATTGTTGCTGTTAGATAATAATTAATTAAGCCTGTAATATAAATATAGTAATCTGATTACTTAGAAAAATAATGAGAATTAATTTGGAAAGTAAAAGATAAGATGTATATTTGCAGTGTCAATATGGAGTAAAATGATTACTAAGAAAAAAATATTACTAAAAGAGTTCGCTAAGATTCTGTCTGGGGTGTATGAGAAAACAGATCCAGATGGGGAGATAGCATACTTGCAGACCAAAGATTGTACTGATATTGTAATCACAAAGTATGCTTCACGGGTATTGCAGACGCCTAAAATGCAGAAGTATTTGTTGCAAGACGGCGATATCCTTTTTGCTTCTAAAGGAGTGAACTATTTAAGTGTAGTGTTTCATGATCAGAAAAAAGCAGTGGCTTCCACTTCCTTTTTTGTGATTCGGTTGAAATCACCGATAGTCACACCTGAGTATCTTTGCTGGTTTCTGCGTCAACCTTCTGTAAGGGCATATTTCAAGAGTAACCAGGCTGGCAGTGCGACACCGCTTATTCATAAACCTGCTGTAGAAAATTTAGAGATACCTGTTCCTTCATTGGAAGAACAGAAAACGATTGTAGCCATAGCCCGTCTGTCAAAAAGAGAAATGGAGCTACAGCAAGCAATCATTGAAAAGAAACAGACCATTGTACAACAATTATTAATGAATAAAATAAAGTAATCGATATATGGAAATCCAACAAAAAACAGACCAGTCACAAATCAATCGTGTAGTGTGGAAGGCTTGTGACACTTTTCGGGGAGTGATAGACCCTAGTCAATATAAAGATTATATCCTGACTATGCTATTCTTGAAATATGTCAGTGATGTCTACAAAGCCAAATATTCAGAATATTTGAACAGATATGAAGGAGACAAAGAGCGAGCAGCCCGCTCCATGCGGCACGAGCGGTTTGTCATTCCTGAAACGAGTTCGTTTGATTATTTATATCAACACCGTACGGCGGATAATATAGGAGAGTTGATTGACATGGCATTGGCCGACATAGAAGATGCCAACCGGGAAAAAATGAGCAGTGAAGACGGCAGCAGTATTTTTCGTAATATCAGCTTCAATTCAGCCAATTTAGGAGAGCCGAAAGAAAAAAATGCCCGACTGAAGAATCTGTTGGTTGATTTCAGCGAACTGGATTTGGATGAATCTCATTTGGAAAACAATGACATCATTGGAGATTCTTATATGTATCTTGTATCCACGTTTGCCAGTGAGTCAGGGAAGAAAGCTGGAGAGTTTTTTACGCCAGCCGAAGTTTCTACGTTGTTGGCAAGGCTGACAAAAAGTAAACCAGGGGCGCGTATTTGCGATCCGACTTGCGGTTCCGGTTCTCTGCTGATTAAGGCCGGTAAGGAGGTGGGCAACAATAACTTCTCGCTTTACGGTCAGGAAGTGAATGGCAGCACTTGGGCACTAGCCATGATGAACATGTTTCTCCACGGTTTTGACAATGCGGTGATTCGTTGGGGAGATACGTTGCGTAATCCAAAGCTGAAAGAGGATGACAAATTGATGAAGTTCGACACAGTGATTGCCAATCCCCCGTTTTCATTGGATAAATGGGGAGCTGAAGAGGCAGCTCATGACCCCTATAATCGTTTTTGGAGAGGTATTCCCCCAAAGAGTAAAGGTGATTGGGCTTTTATTTCTCACATGATAGAAGTTGCTCAGGAAGGTAGTGGTAAAGTTGGTGTGGTAATTCCACACGGTGTGCTGTTTCGTGGAGCGAGCGAAGGCAAAATCCGCAAACAGGTGATAGATGAAAATCTACTGGAAGCAGTCATTGGATTGCCAGCCAATTTGTTTTTCGGAACAGGTATTCCGGCAGCCATTGCTATTTTCAATAAAGGGAAAAAAACAGACAATGTGTTGTTTATCGATGCCAGCAGAGAGTATGAAAACGGAAAAAATCAGAATAAACTGCGTCCGGAAGATATCGAGCATATTGTTTCTGTCTATCAAAAATTTACCTCTGGGCAACTTGAACCCGGTGTCGCAGAAGAAAAATATGCTTTTGTGGCTACTCCAGCCGATATCCAGGAAAATGACTATAACCTGAACATTCCTCGCTATGTGGACACTTTTGAGGAAGAAGCAGAAATAGATATTCCAGCCGTGCAGAAAGAGATTGATGCGCTCGAAGCCGAATTGGCGGAGGTTCAAGCTAAAATGAGAGATTATCTAAAGGAATTGGGATATTAAGATTTAGAAAGTATGGCTCACATTGATCAATTATATAATGAGTGGCTGGCTTTACAGCCGTTAAAGCCGGAAGATAAGAACAGACTGGACCGTAAATTCATGTTGGAGTTCAATTACAACTCCAATCATATAGAAGGAAATACCTTGACCTATGGGCAGACCGAACTGCTGTTACTTTTCGGAAAGGTTGTAGACGAGGCTAACATGAAGGATCTGGAAGAGATGAAAGCCCATAATGTCTGTCTGAAAATGATACAAGAAGAGGCAGACGATAAAAGCCATCCTTTGACGGAGACTTTTATTCGTCAGCTGCATCATACCTTGCTTCGTGAAGATTATACCCTATACCGTCAGTTACCGGATGGAACTACCACTTCCTATGTCATTCATGCAGGCGTGTACAAAACCCGCCCCAATTCGGTGATAACGGTGACTGGCGGACGCTTTGAATATGCTTCACCCGAAGAAACGCCGGCTTTGATGACAGACTTGGTGGAGTGGTACAACATCGAAGAACAGAAAGCTGAGTTGTCACCAATTGAACTTGCTGCGGTCTTTCACTACCGTTATATTCGCATCCATCCTTTTGAGGATGGCAATGGTCGCATTTCACGTCTGTTGGTAAATTACATTCTTACACGTCATCACTATCCGATGATTGTGGTAAAAAGCAAAGATAAAGACCGTTACCTGACGGCCCTTAACCGTTGCGATGTGCAGGTTGGGCCTACCCCCTCCGTAGGAGCTCATGCGGAACCGGAACAATTGGTGCCTTTTATAGAGTATATGACCCAGTGTCTGGAGGCTGCATTGACAGTCTGTCTCAAGGCTGCGAAGGGAGCTAACATAGACGAAGCGGACGACTGGAGAAAAAATCTGAAATTAAAATATTCAAACAGGATCAATAAACCTGCGCTTAGTGAAGAAATTAAGAAAAATATACTTGATGATGTTTTTCAACCCTTATTGAGTCATATAGATAAAGAGCTGTCAGAGTTTTATTCACTGTTTAATTCATTTAAATGGAAAGAAGGTGTTGCCAAATATAAATATGATGGAATACATGAATTATATACATCAACATTGATTTTTTCAAAGGAATTAGAACATTATACTATACATAATATCACTAAATCCATTTCTGTAGTATTAGAGACTAAACAGTTCGTATACAAAATTAGTATATATCTTAAATCTGAATTCCCCCTTTCTATAGGTGATCCTCAGGTAATGTATACAAAAGAATTCCCCTATTCTGAAATTCTTACAAAACACGATTTGGATGATATAATAAATATTATAGGGCATTATTGGAACGATTTTTTAGAAGGTGATAAAGTATGAAAAAATATATTGATTCCATTCCTGTAGGTAATAAGGAATCCTTTTGGAAAGTTATACCCAAGAATTGGGAAATTAAGACATTAAATGATGCTTGTGATTTTTTGGATTCACAACGAATTCCCATAAAGGATATCGATCGTACAAAGATGTCAGGAATATACCCATATTATGGAGCATCTGGAATTATTGATTATGTGAACAAATACATTTTCGATGATGACTTAATCTTATTAGCAGAAGATGGCGCAAATATCATAAATAGAAGTACGCCTATTGCATTTTTAGTTAATGGCAAAATATGGGTAAATAATCATGCCCATGTTTTAAAAGCTAGACCTACCATTGACAGATATTTTTTATGTGCATATTTAGAGTCTTTAAAATACGATAAGTATAATACAGGAACTGCACAACCTAAATTAAATAGGGAAACGTGTGGAAAACTTCCAGTTTTGATACCTCCACTTCCTGAGCAACGAAAAATTGCTAATATACTAAATACGTGGGACAAAGCCATTGAGAAGCAAACGCAGCTCATTGAGAAACTTGAATTGCGTAAAAAAGGTTTGATGCAACAATTACTCACAGGGAAGAAACGTTTGCCGGGGTTTAGTGGAGAGTGGAAGAGGGTAAAGGCTGGTTTACTTTTTGGAAGTTCTTCTATTCGTTCTAATAAGTTAGAACCTCTTTTATCTGTTACCCAAGATAAAGGAGTCGTTCCAAGAGATATGTTGGAAACAAGAGTCACTATGCCAAATGGTGATCTTTCATCTTTTAAACTTGTTGATGTAGGGGACTTCGTGATTAGTTTAAGATCATTTGAAGGTGGGCTTGAATATTCAAAATATCGCGGTATTGTCAGTCCGGCATATACAGTCTTAAAAAAGAAGACAGACATAAGTGATGTTTTTTATAAAGTTTACTTTAAGAGTAATGATTTCATTCAACGCTTGGCTGTTGCAGTAATTGGTATAAGAGACGGTAAACAAATCAGTTCTTCAGATTTTTGTTATATAAAAATACCATATCCTTCCTTACAAGAACAAAATGCAATAGCTAATGTCTTTGTATCTTGTGACAGTGAGATTCTCTTAGCCAAACAAGAGCTGAATCGCTTTCAACAACAGAAGAAAGGCTTGATGCAAGTATTATTAACTGGTAAAAAACGAGTAATACAATAATTATGACAAAGAAAAGACCTACTGTAGCGCTTATATACGATTTTGATGGGACGCTATCTCCCGGAAACATGCAGGAGTTTGGTTTTATACAAGCCATAGGTAAAGATAAAGCTGAATTTTGGGCAAAAAATAAAAAGTTATCTGAAGATAACGATGCTAATGGTATCCTGACTTATATGTATCTGATGATACAGGCCGCAAAGAACAATGGTATCTCTTTGCGTAGAGAGTCGTTTAAAAGATTTGGAGAGAACGTAGAACTATTTGATGGGGTTAAAGAATGGTTCGCGTTGGTTAACGAGTACGGGAAAAGTATAGGGTTAGATGTAAAGCATTACATCAACTCTTCAGGGCTGAAAGAAATGATAGAGGGAACTCCTATTGCGAAAGAATTTGAGAATATCTATGCTTGTTCGTTTCTTTACGATGTGGATGGTATTGCTTATTGGCCGGCTGTAGCTATTGATTACACGGCTAAAACTCAGTTTCTGTTTAAAATTAACAAGGGCATTAAAGAAGTAAGTGATAACAAAAAGATTAATCAATATATACCGGAAAAAGAACGTCCTATTCCCTTTAAACGTATGATTTATTTCGGAGACGGAGATACAGATATTCCTTGTATGAAGATGATTAAGGAACATGGGGGACATTCCATTGCGGTATATACTAATGGCAACAGTGCAAAGAAAGCAACTGCACTTCAACTGATAAAGGATAATCGTGTGAACTTTGTATGTCCGGCAGATTACCGTGCAGGGAAAGAAATCAATATGGTGGTTAAAAGAATCTTGGACAAGATAAAAGCAGATTATGAATTCCAACGTCTGTTGGACTGGCATCACAATAAAGCCCAAAAATAATCAAGCAAACAACATGTGTTATGGAACAATCTTCAAACTATTATTTGTATTTGGATGAGTGTGGAGACCAGAATCTGGCCAATTTTGATCCCTCATTTCCTATTTTTACATTGTGCGGTGTAATCGTTTCCGAAGAGAAACTGCACGAGCTTGAAAGACAGATTAATGACCTTAAGCAAAGAATCTGGAATAGCACTCATATTATTTTGCATTCAAGGGATATCAGGAAGTGTCAAAATGGATTTGAAAAGTTATTTGATCTTTCTGTGAAAGAAGATTTTTATGTATCGGTTAATCAAATTCTTGGTCAGGATATGTATGCCATTATCTGTTGTGGTATTTTGAAAGAACCTTATATCAGACAGTATGGAAAAATGAATGATGTTTATGGTTTGTCTCTATCGTTCATAATGGAGCGGACAATTTTTTATTTGGATGATTTGAAGGATAATAATATCTTTTTGACTACAATTATTGAGCGAAGAGGAAAGAAAGAAGATAAAGCCTTGTTCGATTATTATAACAGAATACTTGATACAGGAACTTATTGGGTGAAATCAGAGAGGATAAAGAAGTATTTCAAACGGTTTGAAATGAAATGGAAAAAAGAAAATATCGTAGGTCTTCAGATTGCTGACCTTATAGCTTATCCAATGACAAGACATATATTGAACAATGAAGGGGTAAATTATGCGTATGATGTGATAAAAGGCAATATCTATCAGAAGGATGGTAAACTCTATGGATTAAAGGTCTTTCCTTTAAAATAAAAAAGAGTTATCCGTACGAATAACCCTTTTCCGACCGGGGACACCCCAATCCCAATCTGAACATGTCAGATTTCATTGCAAAGATAATAATTTGTGAGGAAAAGAAAAAGAATAAAGTTATAATAAGAAAATAATTAACATTTTTATTTAGGGAAATGAATTCCTTTGGAGTTATAGTTTAAAAGTGAATCATGTATATGCAAGGAATATCATTTAAAGAAGACCATATCAGCCAAGTACCCGCTTTGCAGCTATTGCAAAAGTTAGGATATACATATTTGACTCCTGACGAAGCATTGACCATGCGTGGCGGAAAGACATCGAATGTACTTCTGGAAGATGTGCTTCGTAGCCAGTTACGTCGTATTAATTCCATTCGGGTGAACCGCAACAAGGAGGAACTGTTTTCAGAACAAAATATTGAAAACGGTGTATTGGCTATGCGCAATATCCCGATGGAAGGTGGGTACTTGAGTGGAAATGAAGCCGTTTACAATCTATTGACACTGGGTAAGGCGTTTGAACAGAGTATCGATGGTGACAAGAAAAGCTATACAATGCGTTTTATTGACTGGGAGCATCCGGAAAGAAATGTGTTTCATGTGACGGAAGAGTTTGCAGTAACTCGCACCGGAATAGCCGATACGTACCGTCCAGATATAGTTTTATTTGTCAATGGTATTCCGCTGGTAGTGATAGAATGTAAGCGTCCCGATATCAAAGGGGCACTCGACCAGGCTATTTCCCAACATCTGCGTAATCAAAAAGATGATGGTATTCGCGGCCTTTACTTGTATAGTGCTTTGCTGCTTAGCATAGGAAACAGTTATGGGGCGTATGCTACTACAGGTACACCGGCTAAATTTTGGACGAAGTGGAAAGAGATGTTTCTCACAGAGAAAGAGGAGGCAGAATATATACAGCAGTTGGACTGTCTGGTCAATACGCCGCTGGATGAAAAGCGGAAGGCACACCTGTTCAGTGATCGTTTCCGCTATGTGCGGGCGTATTTCGATACCATGGAACAAGAAAGGGTGCTACCTACGGAACAGGACCAGTATCTGTTCGGCTTATGCCGCCCGGAGAGATTGCTTGACCTTATTCATAATTTTACTATCTACGATGGGGGAATTAAAAAACTGGCCCGCTATCAACAGTATTTCACGGTAAAGGAGATTACGGAACGGGTCAAGACATTGGACCATAGGAAACGTCGAGGTGGGGTAGTGTGGCATACGCAAGGCAGTGGAAAATCGCTTACGATGGTTTTGTTGGCGCAAGCAATCGCCCAAGCCAAAGAAATACAGAATCCAAGAATTGTGATGGTAACTGACCGTACGGATTTGGATAGTCAGATTACCAATACATTCAAGAAGTGTGGACGGGAAGTGATGAATGCTACAACAGGAACTCATTTGGTGGAGTTATTGGAGAGTAAGACGGATGCCATTATCACAACTGTCATTAATAAGTTTGAAACGGCTGTCAAGCGTATGAAGCATCCACTGACGGATCCGAATATCTTTATCTTGATTGACGAGGCTCACCGCAGCCAGTACAAGGAAATGGCTATCAAGATGGATAAGGTATTGCCTAATGCTTGTAAAATTGCTTTTACTGGTACTCCGTTGATGAAGAAGGAAAAGAATACGGCTAATACGTTCGGCGGTATCATTCGTCCGGTATACACCGTGCGTCAGGCTGTGGAAGATGGTGCAGTGGTTCCTTTGCTCTACGAAGGGCGTATTGTGCCTCAGCATGTACACGAAGGACCCATAGACGATTTCTTTACCAAAGTCTGTGAAGGGCTGAATGAATATCAGACGGCCGATTTAAAGAAAAAATATTCGCGTACCGATTTTGTGAATCAGACAGACCAACGGGTGTATTCTATTGCTTGGAATATCTCTGAACATTTCCGTGATAACTGGCAGGGAACGAAATTCAAGGGTATGCTGGTTACACCGAGGAAAGCCATTGCTGTATTGTACAAAAAATATTTGGATGAGATAGGCTTGGTATCTTCCGAAGTGCTTATTACAGCTCCTGATACGCGTGAAGGTGAAGAGTCATCATACGGCGATACTTCGGAAGAAGTAAAGGCCTATTGGAAAAAAATGATGGATGAGCATGGCACCCCTAAGAAATATCAGGAAAATCTGATTTCTCGCTTCAAGAATCAGGAGCAGCCGGAGATTATGATTGTGGTGGACAAATTGCTGACCGGATTTGATGAGCCGAAGGTGGTAGTTATGTATCTGGACCGCAAGCTGAACGGGCATACGTTGTTGCAGGCTGTGGCACGTGTCAATCGGGTTTGTGACGACAAAGAGTTTGGCTATATCATTGATTATTATGGTGTATTGAAAGAATTGGACGAAGCCTTGGATTTATATTCTAATTATGATGAAGAAGAGCAGGAGGCTTTCCGGGAAACCTTGGAACCTGTGGATACAGAAATTGCTAAACTTCCACAGAAGTATTCGGACTTATGGGATTTGTTCAAATCTATCCCGAACAAACGAGATTTGGAGGCATACGCCCAGTCGTTACGTGAGGAAGACAGACGGCAGGAATTTTATGAGAGACTGACAGCTTATGCATCTTGCTTGAAGATTGCCCTTTCTACACGGAATTTCCATGCGCAAACCCCAGACGAAGAAATCAAGCGTTACAAAGATGACTTGAATATGTTCGTCAAGCTGAGATCGGCAGTTCAATTACGCTATTCAGACACAGTAGATTACAAACAATACGAAGGTCAGATACAGAAACTGATAAATCGCCATGTAGAGAGTGGAGCGGTAAAACCAATTACGGAGTTGGTGAACATCTTTGATACCGAAGCTTTTGAACAGGAGGTAGAGAAGATTGTAGGAACAGCAGCAAAGGCAGATACGATTGCTTCCAGAACCAGTAAATTTATTACAGAAAATATGGATACAGATCCGGCGTTTTATAAAAAATTTTCTCAGTTACTGAAAGAAACAATTGCCGCTTATGAACAAGGCCGAATCGATGAGCTGGAGTATTTAAAACGGGTCCTGAAATGCAAGGACGATATATTGTCTCATACGGATAATGAATTGCCGGAAGAGTTGCAGCAAAATAATGCAGCAAAAGCTTATTACGGATTAGCATTGGAAACCTATCAGCGTATATTTGGTGACGTACAGGTTGACTTAAAGAAATTGGCGTTAGAAACTGCTATGACTTTTGATGGAATCATAAACCGTACATTGATTGTGGACGGGAGTGTCTTGGTCGACTGGCAACAGAAATCGGATATTATTGGTCGTATGAAAATAGAGCTGGAAGATTATCTGATAGATGATGTGAAACGGAAGTATGGGCTTGATTTCTCTTTTGATGATATGGATACGATTATTGACGGCTGTGTAGATGTAGCAAAGTTATGGATCAAATAAAAGACTGCATAGAATATGGCTCTGTTGTTATGGAGTATGCCGTAGAATATAGGGCTAGAAAGACTTTGGGCATCTGTGTGCATCCGGATGGTAGCGTGGAAGTAAAGGCTCCAATGGAAGCACCATTGGAGCAAATCAGAAAACACGTTCATCGTCGTGCTCCATGGATTTACAAACAGCAACGCTATTTTTCTTCTTTCGGTATACATACACCGGAACGAAAATATGTAAGCGGAGAGTCTCATTTATATTTAGGCAGACAATATATGCTGCGTGTGGTTGACAGTGAACGTAATGAAGTACATTACAAAGGAAATATACTTGAAGTGGAGTGTAGACATCGTAAAGATGTACGTCCTTTACTTATGGCATGGTATAGAAAACGTGCTGAAATAAAGTTCAAAGAATATGCGGATCCACTAATTTCACGTTTCAGCCGTCATCAGGTAAAACCGTCGGGACTTAAATTGAAAGAAATGGAAACCCGTTGGGGGAGTTGCTCTGCTTCTGGACAAATCTTCCTGAACCCACGGTTGATAGGTGCTCCACGTATTTGTATTGAATATGTGATTACGCATGAGTTGTGCCATCTTGTTCATCGTAATCATACCAAAGCTTTTTATGAGTTGCTAACTCAGGAGATGCCGGATTGGGAAAAATGGAAAATGAGATTGGAGAGGTTAATGATTTAGAGTTCTAAAAAGTAAGGACTATAAATATGTCAGTTTAACAATAGCATGTAAAAGCATGAGTTATGGAACAGCAACTGAATGAGCTTATAATAGATATATTGAGAAAAAATGAAGTGCTTGTAGCTATTGCAATAAAACAGCGTGCAAAGTTTGAAGGATGGCTAAAATTTGAATTGGCATATAGATTATTAGGCTATGATTGCAATTTAAAAGTAGAATATCCATATCCAAATAATGCAAATCAACATGCAGATATTTTTGCTGATGGGGTTCTTATAGAATTAAAGGCTGCAAATACCAATTTATAAGATAGAACAATGTCAAACTTGTACAAGGCCTATCACGAAAAATATATCGTCCATTATTGATGACATTAAAAAATTAAGAAATGCAGGGGGTAGTTACAAAAAGAATATTGCATTTATTCTATTCCCTATTGATAGTGGCGGAAAATATAAAGTCTATATTAAACGAATTGAAGAAGAAGGACATATACACCTTATATGTAAATTGATTAAGATAAATGGGGTGCCAATATTGGTTTGTTCTGCTGAAGTATCCAAACAAATAACATGATACATCCTGAGATTAGTTTGATACTTTGATTCAAAATACAGAGATAATCAATTCCTAATCCATAGATTATGCTTCCCTTTGGAAAACTATCAAAATTTTTGTATCTTTCGCAAGAAAGTTGATAACGGAAAGTATATATGAATATTTATGTGGATTTTTCTTTAAGGTTGTTCGTGGCAGGCCTGATGGGAGTACTCATCGGTCTGGAGCGGGAATACCGGGCAAAGGAAGCCGGCTACCGGACCCATTTCCTGGTAGCCTTGGGAAGTGCGTTGATGATGATTGTGTCGCAATATGGTTTCATGGATGTGCTGGAGAAAGATTTGGTGCGGTTGGACCCGAGCCGGTTGGCGGCCCAGGTGGTCAGCGGCATCGGCTTTATCGGGGCCGGAACCATCATTCTCTTGCAGAAGCAGGTGGTCCGCGGGCTGACTACGGCGGCAGGGGTGTGGGCCACCGCAGGCATCGGACTGGCCATCGGAGCGGGTATGTATCTGATTGGTATTCTGGCCACACTGCTGGCGCTGGCCGGATTGGAGGTACTCAGTTATTGCTTCAAGAGTGTGGGTATGCGGAACATGATTATTGAATTTACGGCGGGAAATCCCGGTGTGCTGAAAGACGTGTCGGCCCGGTTCAGTTCAGGCGGCTTCCAGATTGCTTCGTATGAGATGAACAAGGTGTATGAAGACGGACGGGAAATGTACCGCATCTCGATGGTGATACGGGCCAAACGGGCGAATGAAGAAGGGCTGCTTCTGATGATGCTGCATGATTTTCCTGATATCACGGTGAACCGGATTGTGTGACGTGGAGAAAAGGGGCAGAAAAGGCCATTGAATGTGCGTTCAGTCATATTCAATGGCCTTTTTTGTCAGCCAATATAGACGTTGACATGCAGGAATAAGCGGTCTTCTTTTTCGTCGATGTCGAAATCTATTTTGTCTTCGCGTGCCAGCCATCCGATTGCGGCATTCAAATCTCTATCGGACAATCCGGATTCTTTTTTCAGTTTTTCGTATTCCCAATGTGCGTTGTCGGAAAGGAGTTTCCAGACAATCCCGGCGTTTGTCCCAATTTGAGTCTTGTCCATCATAGTTTTTGAATTTAAATTATTTTATTTGTTTACTGTCAGGGCGAAGATATAAATATTTTGCTGTTGAAGCAAGTTTCCGGCTGTCAAATTTATGCCCTGTGTGGTATTTTGCGAACATTTTTTGGACTTTTAGAACAGTGTTACAGAAATATGACAAAGCTTTCTGTGGCGGAAAGGCATTTTTATTCTTCATACCGTATCCTATTCCATTTTTTTCTTATAACTTTGCGTCTAAGTAAAAATGAGAATTATGAGAAGACATAAAATAAACTGGAAGGTTCCTAAAGGAGCGGAGTTGACCGAACTGGACAAGAAGGTGCTGTATTATCAGGACAGAGGCCATTTGGTTCCGACTCGCCAGTTGATCAAGACTCCGGAGCAGATTGAAGGCATCCGTCGAAGCGGAGTCATCAATACAGGGGTGCTTGATTTGGTGGAAAAAGAAATCCATGCCGGAATGAGTACGGCGGAAATAGACAAGCTGGTGTATGAATACACAAAGGACCACGGGGCTATCCCGGCGTGCCTGGGCTATGAAGGTTTCCCGAAAAGCTGTTGCACGTCAATCAATGAAGTGGTGTGCCACGGTATTCCGAACGAAGAAGAAATCTTGGAAGAAGGCGATATCATCAATGTGGACTGTACGACGATTCTGGACGGGTATTATGCGGATGCTTCCCGTATGTTCATCATTGGGAAAACCACACCTCAGAAAGAGAAACTGGTCCGTGTGGCTAAAGAGTGTCTGGAAATCGGAATGGAGGCGGCCAAACCGTTCAGCTTCGTGGGCGACATCGGCCACGCCATCGAAAAACATGCCAAGAAGAACGGTTTTTCGGTGGTGCGCGACTTGTGCGGTCACGGGGTGGGACTGGAGTTCCACGAGGAGCCGGATGTGGAGCATTTCGGAAAGAAGGGTACGGGCATGCTGCTCGTGCCGGGCATGGTGTTTACCATCGAGCCGATGATCAACATGGGAACCTGGGAAGTGTTTATTGATGAAGAAGACGGCTGGACCGTAGTGACGGAGGATGAACTTCCTTCTGCACAGTGGGAGCATACATTCGTGATGACGGAACAGGGTCTTGAAATATTGACGCATTAATATATTTAAGGTATAAAGACATTTTATGAGTACGATAATATTAGGAATAGAATCTTCTTGTGACGATACTTCGGCTGCGGTAATCAAGGACGGGGTACTGCTTTCCAGCGTGATTGCCAGTCAGGCAGTGCATGAAGCGTATGGAGGCGTAGTTCCCGAACTGGCTTCGCGGGCGCACCAGCAGAACATTGTGCCGGTGGTGCACGAGGCATTGAAACGGGCCGGGGTGACCAAGGAGGAATTGAGTGCGGTGGCTTTTACTCGCGGACCGGGACTGATGGGTTCTTTGCTGGTAGGAGTATCGTTTGCGAAGGGGTTTGCCCGTGCGCTGGGTATTCCGATGGTGGAGGTGAACCATCTGCAGGGACATGTGATGGCGCATTTTATCAAGGAACCGGACGGCGAGAATGTACAGCCGAGCCTGCCTTTCATCTGTCTGCTGGTATCGGGTGGAAATTCACAGATTATTCGTGTGAATGCCTACAACGACATGGAGGTGCTGGGACAGACTATCGACGATGCGGCAGGAGAGGCCATCGACAAGTGTTCCAAGGTGATGGGGCTGGGCTATCCCGGCGGACCGATTATCGATAAGCTGGCACGTCAGGGCAACCCGAATGCCTATACTTTCAGCAAACCGCATATCCCGGGATATAATTACAGTTTCAGCGGCTTGAAGACTTCTTTCCTGTATTCGCTCAAGGAATGGGTGAAGGAAGATCCGGATTTCGTAGAGCATCACAAGACCGACCTGGCTGCTTCGCTGGAGAAGACCATTGTGGACATTCTGATGGACAAGCTTCGCAAGGTGGTGAAGGACACGGGCATCAAGGAAGTGGCCGTGGCAGGTGGCGTTTCGGCCAACAACGGACTCCGCAATGCTTTCCGCGAACATGCCAAGAAGTATGGCTGGAACATCTTCATCCCGAAGTTCGGCTATACCACCGATAATGCGGCCATGATTGCCATTACGGGATACTATAAATTTTTGGACAAGGATTTTTGCACGATAGACAAGCCCGCTTATTCACGGGTAACCATTAAGTAACAATTTAGAAAAAAGAGATTATGTCAGTAGAAACCAAAACACTAAGTAAGGAGATAAGTGAAATCTTCTGGAGAGAAGGTTTTACATTGGCTACCGCTGAAAGCTGTACGGCTGGTAACGTGGCTGCCATCATAACTGCTATCCCAGGTAGTTCTCGTTTCTATAAAGGTGGAATTATCGCCTATTCAAATGAGGTGAAGGTGAATCACCTGCATGTGAATGCAGAAACATTGGAAAAATATGGGGCTGTAAGTGAAGAAACCGTGGTGGAAATGGTGAAAGGTGCCATTGAAGCTTTGGATACGGATTATGCCGTAGCCACATCGGGCATTGCCGGACCTGCGGGAGGCACTCCGGAAAAGCCGGTCGGTACCATCTGGGTGGCTGCCGGTTCGAAAGAAAAGGTGCTCACGGCTATGTTGAGTGAAGACGAAGGTCGCGAGAAAAATATCCAGGCAGCAACGGCCAAAACCCTGCAATTATTGCTGGAATTGTGTCAAAATCAAGAAAATGAGGGGTGAAAGTGCAATTTCTTGGTGAAAGATTTGTTTATGTAAAATAAAATCACTTACTTTGCACTCCGTTTGAGAGAACCATGGAATAAAACTATAAAAACTAGATAGAAATGTCGAAAATTTGTCAAATTACCGGAAAGAAAGCCTTGATAGGCAACAACGTTTCACACTCTAAGAGAAGAACAAAAAGAACTTTTGATGTGAACTTGTTTACTAAGAAATTCTACTATGTAGAACAGGATTGCTGGATTAGCCTGAATATCTGTGCTAACGGCTTGCGAGTTATTAACAAAAAAGGCCTCGATGCAGCGCTGAATGAAGCAGTGGCAAAAGGCTATTGTGATTGGAAAACTATCAAAATTATTGGTTAATTAAAAGGAGAGAAAGACTATGGCTAAGAAAGCTAAAGGAAACAGAGTACAGGTAATCCTTGAATGCACAGAAATGAAGGATAGTGGTATGCCGGGAACTTCTCGTTA
>ERZ1673701.271-NODE-271-length-64200-cov-15.211115_pt1 | contig 64200 bp, 63 predicted proteins | sample MGYA00580231_ERZ1673701 | MGnify/ENA primary metagenome ERZ1673701 (study PRJEB41218, sample SAMN15661798) | gut metagenome | host: Homo sapiens | place: Canada: London | collected 2015-08-20/2019-03-30 | study: EMG produced TPA metagenomics assembly of...
TGTCCAGCGTGAAGCCCGCGGAGTAATGACCGAGCATCGAGGACACGGTTTTTACGTCCACGCCGTTTTGCAGTGCCAGTGTTGCGAAGGTGTGGCGCAGGTCATGGAAATGCACCTTCGGCAGCCCTGCCCGCTTTAGAACGCGGTGCAGCATGTGCAACACGCTGTCCGGGGACATGGGACCTCCGGTGGGCGATGGGAATACCCATTCGCTGTTACCCGTTTTTCTTCTTTGTTGCATCAGAACGTCTATCGCGTCTGCCGACAACGGCAGTGTGCGGTAGGCGTTTTTTGTTTTCAGTGGTGCTTCGACTACTTTGCCATTCTGCCGTGAAATTGCCCGTTGGATTTTCAGCACACCACGGTCGAGATCAACGTCCGTCCATTTCAGTCCCAACAGTTCGCCGCGCCGAAGTCCGGTGGCAAGGTCGAGGTAGTAGAGCTCGTACACACCACTGTCCCTGGCCTCCTGGAAGAAGGCGCTGAGTTGGTCGGCAGTCAGCGTTTTCATCTCCTTGTGCTCCACCTTCGGCAAGGCACAGCCCTGCGTTGGATTTTTCGTGACAAGACGCTGTTCGAGGGCGAGGTTGTATGCCGAGCCGATCATCTGATGGATGTTCCGCACGGTTTTCGGTGCTAACCCTTTCGGCTTTTTCTTGGCCTCAATGCGGTCTACCCGGCCACCGTCCAACAGGTGCTTGTAGAACCGCTGCAAGTCCAGAGAGATCAACTCTGCCAGCGGAATGCTGCCAATCTGCGGTTTGATGTGGTTTTTCAGAAAGCCTTGACTGGTCTTGAACGTGGAGGGGCGCAGCTTGATTTTAGCGTAGTTTTCCATCCACATTTCAAGCCAGCTACCCACGGTGTAGGTTTTGGCCTTGCCGTAATCAATGCCGACGTTTTCCTCGATGGCTTTCTTCAGCTTTTCCTTAACCTCCGCTTGCGTCTTGCCGAGGACGTTTTTGATGATGGCCTTGCCAGTTTCCGGATCGTGACCGACTGTGTACCGGCCCTCCCATCGACCGTCCTTTCGTTTGCGGATGTTCCCTTCCCCGTTCGCTCGTCTTTTCGGCATGGTATCAGCTCCTTTCGCAACGAACAATACCGTAACCAAGGGAACAAAGCTACCGCCGTGTCGTATGGACGCAGTACGGCGAAAAGCGCGCGGTATGGCGCTGTACAAGCCGCCTGGACTATGGAAAGAGATATTGCCTGCATTCTCCGACGCTGGACGAAGGACCTCTCCAACAGGCTGTGCTGAACGCCATCAATTCTGCCATGTCCGATCACGGCACGCTGACCGCACAGCTCATCGACGCGATGGAGCAGGAGCTTGCCCCTATCCCCGGCGAGAGCATGAGTCTCGGAGACATTGACCGAGCCATGGAAGGCTTGGGACAGCAGTTCAACGATCTTCTGCGAGAAGCCGCCGATGCGAATAACGCTGACAGCTACACTGCACAGTTCCAATCCATCTCCACGGCAATGGCAGAGTTCAAGCGCCGCAAAGCCAAGATTCTGCAAATTCGTCAGGAACAGGAGCAGACGAACCGCCGTGTGCAAGCGGTCGCGTCGGTGCTGAAAACCGCGTCAAGCGAGCTTGCGGAATGGGATGATGATGTGATCTATCAGCTCTTGGAGAAGGTCACCGTTCTGTCCCGAGAGCGCGTCCATGTGACACTGCGGGACGGGCTGGAAATCGAGCAGGCTGTGGAACAGCCCAAAAGGAGAAAATTTGCATGATCTACAAAGTAAACCAAAACGTATTCTGCTACAAAACAGATCGTACATATCTGCTAAGATTCAGCGAGAAAGGCGGTAAAGGAAAGAGCGGTGCGGTATCGCTTTTTCCTTTGTGCCTTTGAAATTTATAGATTGCCTTGAGCCATACGTAAGAAAATAGTATATCTGAACATTCCGGAGCCGTTTCGGTTTGAGGGCGGAGTGCAGCCGCCCGTAGCCGACGGGTATGAGCTGCGGCTGGAGAACGTGTCCTTCCACTATCCGGGCACGGAGAGGGATATTCTCAGACACATAGACCTGACCATCCATCCCGGCGAAAAGCTGGCGGTGGTGGGCTTGAACGGTGCGGGCAAGACCACCATGGTGATGCTGCTTTGCGGCTTCTACGACCCCACCGAGGGGCGCGTGCTGCTAAACGGGCAGGATATTCGTGAATTTGACCGCAGCGCGTATTACCGCCTGTTTTCCGCTGTATTTCAGGGGTTTTCCATTTTGGATACCACCATTGCGGAATGTGTTGCCCAGACCACCGAGCATATCGACAGAGTAAAAGTCGATCACTGCCTTGCACAGGCCGGCTTGACAGAGGCTATTGCCAAATTCCCCCAAGGGGTGGATACCCACTTTGGCCGGGAGGTGTATCTGGACGGCGTACAGCTCTCCGGCGGCCAGACCCAGCGGCTGATGCTGGCGAGAGCGCTTTATAAGGACGGGCCCATCCTCGTTCTGGACGAGCCTACGGCGGCGCTGGACCCCATTGCGGAAAACGATATTTACCAAAAGTACAGCGATATGACGGCGGGTAAGACCTCCGTGTTCATCTCCCACCGGCTGGCGTCTACCCGCTTCTGTGACCGCATCCTCTTTATAGCAGACGGCGGCATCGCCGAGGAGGGTACCCACAAGGAGTTACTGGCAAAGGGCGGTGCTTATGCGGAGCTATTTGCCGTGCAGAGCCGCTATTATCAGGAAGGAGGTGTGCAGGATGAAGAAGAAAGCTGAGGGCATGAGCCTGCGGGAGACCTTTGCCATCCACCGCCGGGCGGCACGAGATATGCGCCGGATCGCACCGGGCTGCTTTATGCCGTTTATCCTCTGTGCTGTTGTGGAGGCAGCATCGCCCTATGCGGTCATCTGGCTCTCCGCCCGGCTTGTCGATGAACTATCCACCCTTCGCAGACCGGAGATTCTGGCCAAATGGGTCCTTTGGATCGTAGCGGTCAGTGCTGCGGCAGAGCTGCTCAAGGCCGTGCTGGAGAGGTGGAAAAATGTCCGGAGCGAACTGCTTGACAGACAGAAAGAAGTTCTGTATACCGAGAAATTTCTGCGGATGGATTATGCCGACTGTGACAGGCAGGAAACACGTGATCTGTTCTCTCAGATCCGGCAGAATGCCGACTGGTCCGGTTGGGGCTTTGCCCATCTCAAGCTGTACTATACGCAGGCAGTCCAAGGCATCACCGGCATTTTAGGGGCTGCCGCCTTGACGGTGAGCCTGTTCACCCGGCAAGTCCCGACCTCGGCGGGAAAATTGACCGCTCTCAATCACCCGCTTTTCCTTGTGGGCATCCTTCTGCTGATTGCCGCCGTTACCTGCCTTGGTCCGGCGCTGGTCGGCAGAGCCTATTCTGCCTGGAACACGCTGGCAGAGCAGGTATGCTTCGGCAATCGCGTGTTCAGCCACTTCGCTTTCATGCAGCCGGGGGACAAGGAAAAAGACATGGATCGCAGAATGTACCGCCAGAGCGAACTGGCGGAGCATTATGTCCGCACAGTGAATATCTTCGGCGTCGGCTCTCCCGTGGCAAAGGCGTCCCAAACCACTGTGGGACTGAGCAAGGCGCTGGCCGCCTCTCTATCCGCTGTTCTCTCCGGCGTTGTGTATGTGTTCGTATGCTTGAAGGCGCTGGGTGGTGCCTTCGGCATCGGCAGCGTGACCCAGTATGTCAGCGCCGTGACCACATTTTCCGGCAACGCCGCCCTGCTACTGAGCACCGTCAGTCATATGCGGGCCAATGCTGAGTTCCTCAAGACCATCTATACGTTTCTCGACATTCCCAATTCCATGTATCAGGGGAGTCTCACCACCGAAAAGAGGTCGGATCGTCAGTATGACGTGGAGTTTCGGGATGTATCCTTCCGTTATCCCGGCTCGGACATCTGGGCGCTGCGCCATGTGAATATGAGGTTCAAGGTCGGAAAAAGGCTTGCCATCGTGGGCGAAAACGGCAGCGGCAAGACCACCTTCATCAAGCTCCTGTGTCGCCTGTACGACCCGCAGGAGGGGCAGATTTTGCTCAACGGCATCGACATCCGCAAGTACCGCTATGACGATTACATGGGCATATTTTCCGTGGTATTTCAGGATTTCCAGCTCATCTGCCAGCCTTTGGGCGCGAATGTGGCGGGCAGCATGGAATATGACCGTGACCGGGCAAGGAAAGCTCTGATCGATGCAGGCTTCGCAGACCGTCTTGCAGCGATGGAAAAGGGTCTGGACACCATGCTTTACAAAAATCTCTCCGAGGACGGTGTCGAGGTTTCCGGCGGCGAGGCGCAGAAGATCGCCATTGCCCGTGCGCTCTATAAGGACGCGCCCTTTATCATCCTCGACGAGCCAACAGCGGCGCTGGACCCCATCGCCGAGGCAGAGATCTACAGCAAGTTCGATGAGATCGCAGGCAATAAGACTGCCATCTATATCTCCCACCGCCTGTCCTCCTGCAAATTCTGCGACGAGATCGCCGTGTTCCACGAGGGCGCGGTCATTCAGCAGGGCAGTCACGCCGAATTGCTCGCCGATCGGGGCGGCAAATACTACGCGCTCTGGAACGCACAGGCGCAGTATTATACGGAGTGAAGTGTATGTAGAGCAGTTCTCACTTTTGAGAACTGCTCTACAGCATCGTCACACGACAGATCACAACTTCGGCAGGGACGCCGCCATTGGGGGGCACCCACACGGCAGATGGCGGTGCCATGCGCGGCGAAAGCCGTGGCTGCATTCTTCTCTCGACGCGCAGGCAGTTTCCTGCTATACTGAGAAAAAAGAAATATCTCAGGAGAGCGAGTGCGATGACAAAAATACTCTTTGTTTGCTTGGGCAATATCTGCCGCAGCCCGATGGCGGAGTTCGTGATGAAGGACTTGGTGAAGAAAGCGGGGCTGGCGTCACAATTCCGTATCGAGTCGGCGGCCACCAGCCGGGAGGAGATTGGCAATCCGGTCTATCCCCCGGCGCGGCGCAAGCTATCCGAGCACGGAATCGCCTGCGGCGGTCACGCGGCGCGGCAGCTTACGAAGCAGGACTACGACGAATACGATCTGCTGATCGGCATGGACAGCGCGAATCTGCGGAATATGCACCGCATCTGCGGTGACGACCCGGACGGCAAGCTCCGCCTTCTAATGGACTACACCGACCGCCCCGGCGATGTTGCCGACCCGTGGTACACCGGCGATTTCGAGGAAGCTTGGAGGGATGTGCTGTCGGGATGCCAAGGGCTGCTGAGAGAATTAACTGCGAGGAGGTGCAGCGAAAATGGATAAGCTGGTTGTTCACGGAACAGAAATCAATGTGCAGTGGGATCTCAAGCGGGATGATTTTCTCAGCTTGACAGACATTGCAAAAATCAAGGATAGTGACAATCCACGGTACATCATTCAAAACTGGCTTCGTAATAGAAACACTATCGAGTTCCTCGGCGTGTGGGAAACGCTCTATAATCCAAATTTCAACCGTGTCGAATTCGATGCGTTTAGAAGTCAGGCAGGGCTGAACAGCTTTGTGATGACGCCACAGAAATGGGTAGATGCGACTGGTGCCATCGGCATTGTTTCCAAGGCTGGCCGCTATGGCGGGACCTACGCACATAAGGAAATCGCGTTTGAGTTTGCCTCATGGATCTCCGTGGAGTTTAAGCTCTACTTAGTCAAAGAGTTTGAACGACTCAAGACCGAGGAGATGAAACAGCTCGGCTGGGACATCAAGCGCAACCTTGCCAAGATCAATTATCGGATTCATACCGATGCCATCAAGGAGAATCTGATTCCGCCGGAGCTGTCTGCGCGGCAAATTTCGCTGGTCTATGCCAACGAAGCCGATGTCCTGAATATGGCGCTGTTCGGCATGACCGCGAAGGAGTGGCGCGACACCAATCCAGATCTTAAGGGTAACATCCGTGACTATGCCAATGTTTCGCAGCTCGTGTGCCTGTCTAATCTGGAAAATCTGAACGCGGTTTTCATCAACGAAGGAGTCCCGCAGGCGGAGCGACTGGCAAAGCTCAACGCCATTGCCATCAGCCAGATGAAGGTGCTGACGGAGGATCACAGGTTGTTGCAGCTTGACGCAGCCGAGGATACGCAGTCGCAACACGATTGAATGTGCGAACCAATTCAACGGCTCAGAATTTAACCCCGTCGAATTCGAAGGGTTGGCATGTGGGCAGACTTGAACATTTTTATCGTGAAAGAAACGGAGGAAATGCTGATGAGTCCCAACAAATATCCGAGCATCGTCGAATCAATCAAGCAGGAAATCTGCACGGCGCAATATCACCGATACGCTGGTGCTGTACGGTACGCAGAGCTTTGTGAAGGATACAAGGCTGCGCTTCTGACGGAGACGGCGCGCAGCCTCCGCGGCGCGGGGCAAAAAGCCGACGGTCAAAGGGCCGAGGGCTTTTGCCCATTCTGCCGACTTTGTGCGGGGGAGGCGGGAGACCTTTTGCGCAAAACGGAGAGAAGAAAAAATTTTGCGAAAAGGGGCTTGACAATGGAAGTGCGCGTGCTATAATACGCTACAACAAGTTAAAGCAGTAAAAACCAATGACGGAGAAAAGTAGCCGATGCAGGCAAGCCTTCAGAGAGTCCCGGATGGTGTGATCGGGGCGGCGGACGGTCGGTGAATGGACTTCGGAGGGCGGATCAAAAGGCGAAAGCCGAGTAGAGACCGACGGGTATCCCACCCGTTATCCATCGGGGCGCGTATGATGGTGCGCGTAAGCGAGCGGGCGTTTGATAACGTCAATTTGGGTGGTATCGCAGAAGTTCAACGACTTTTGTCCCATGTAGGTGGGATGAAGGTCTTTTTCTTTTTCCCCGCTCTGTTCCGGCAAGACAGAGCTTCATCTGCCGCTCAAAATCAAATATATTGGAGGAAAACCAAAATGAAAAACAACATGATGAAAAAGCTTCTGACCCTCGTTCTTGCCGGCGCGATGACGCTGTCCCTCGCCGCCTGCGGCGCGAAAGACACTCAGCCGATCGAACAACCTGACAACAGCACGGAGGAGGCCAAGACCTACAAGGTGGCTGTGATCAAGCAGCTCGACCACGCCTCCCTCGATGAGATCGCGAACGCCGTCACCGCCGAGCTGGATAAGATTGCCGCCGATAACGGTGTGACCATCGAGTATGAGGTCACCTCCGGCCAGGGCGATCAGACCATCCTCAAGCAGCTGAGCGATCAGGCCATCGCCGACGGCGTGAACGCCATCATTCCCATCGCTACCACCGCCGCGCAGATCGCCGCCCTCTCCGCCGAGGAGACGAAGACGCCGGTCGTCTACGCCGCCATCTCCGACCCCGAGACCGCCAAGCTCACCGGCATCGACTACGTCACCGGCACGAGCGACGCGCTCAACACCGAGTTCATCATGGATATGATGTTCGCCCAGAACCCGAACGTCGCCAAGGTCGGCCTGCTCTACTCCCTCAATGAGCCGAACTCCGCCAAGCCCATCGCGGACGCCAAGGCTTACCTTGACGCCAAGGGCATCACCTACATCGAGCAGACCGCCAACACCAACGACGAGGTCGTCGCCGCAGCCTCCGCGCTCATCGCCGCCAGTGTGGATGCCGTGTTCACCCCGACCGACAACGTCATCATGGCAGCGGAAATGGCGATCGCCGAGGACCTTGCCGCCAATGGCATTCCCCACTACACCGGCGCGGACTCCTTCGTCCGCAACGGCGCCTACGCCACCTGCGGCGTGAACTACACCGATCTCGGCGCCAAGACCGCCGACCTCGCCTACAAGGCCATCACCGAGGGTATGGACGGCATGGAGGACTACTACCTCATGGACGGCGGCATCATCACCGTCAACACCGATACCGCGGCTATGATCGGCAAGCAGGCCGAGTATTCCTGCTTCGACAGCATGGGCACCGTCGTGGAAGTGACCACCACCAAGGACTGAACCGAAACAACAACGCGGAAGCCCTCCGACGAAGGTCGGAGGGCCGAAGCCTGAAAGGAGAGCGACCCCATGCTCATCATCACACAGACCGCCCTGGAGCTGGGCTTTTTGTACGCGCCGGTCGCGCTGGCGCTGTTTCTGAGCTACCGCATCCTCGACATTGCCGACCTCACGACGGACGGCTGCTTCGTTCTCGGCGCGGCGGTGTCCGTCAGCCTGACGGCGGCGGGACATCCGTTCCTCGCCATCCCCGCGGCGATGCTCGCCGGTGCGTGCGCGGGACTCGTCACCGCCTTTTTGCAGACCAACCTCGGCGTGCCGAGCATCCTCGCGGGCATCGTGACGAATACGGGACTTTACACCGTGAACCTCATGGCGATGGGATGGAAGGCCAACCAGAGCCTGCTCGGCTCGGATACCGTGTTTACCCTTCTGCGCGATGCCGGCATCGGCGGGGCGTGGTATGAGCTGCTGCTTGCAGTCATCGTTACCGGACTTGCGGCGGTGCTGCTGCGCGCTTTCCTCGGCACGCATCTCGGCCTGTCGCTCCGCGCGACGGGCGATAATCCCGACATGGTGCGCGCGTCGTCGCTGAATCCCGCGTTCACCATCTCCGTCGGCCTCTGCCTTGCCAATGCCATGACCGGCCTTGCCGGCGCGATGGTGGGTCAGTATCAGAAGACCGTGGACATCAACTCCGGTACCGGCATCGTCGTCATCGGCCTTGCCTGCCTCATCATCGGTGAAACGGTGCTCGGCCGCCGCAGCATGACGCGCGGCGTGCTCGCCGCGCTCGTCGGCTCGCTGATCTACCGCTTCATCTACGCGGTCGTGTTCTACACGAAGATCGTGCCGGTGGAGTGCCTGAAGCTGCTCACGGCGATCATCGTGGCGCTGGCCATCGCCGCGCCGAGCATCCAAAGGTGGGCAGCGTTCCAGCGCCGCAAGGCCGCGGCAAAAGGGAAGGGGGGCAACTGATATGCTGGACATTCAACACATCTCCAAGACCTTCAACGTCGGAACGGTGAACGAAAAGCGCGCCGTCACCGACCTGTCACTCCATCTCGAGAAGGGCGATTTCGTCACCGTTATCGGCTCAAACGGCGCGGGCAAGTCCACGCTTTTCAACGCCATCGCGGGCAGCTTTTATGTGGACGAGGGCCGCATTCTGCTAAATGGCAAGGACATTACCTTTACACGCGAGCATGACCGCAGCCGCGTCATCGGGCGGCTGTTTCAGGACCCGCTGCGCGGCACCGCGCCGCACATGAGCATTGAGGAAAATCTTGCCCTCGCATATCTGCGCGCGGCGCACGGCAATCCGTTCAGCCGCATCACGGCGAAGGACCGCGAGCTTTTCCGCGCCCAGCTCGCGCAGCTCGACATGGGACTGGAGGACCGGCTGGGCCAGCCCGTCGGCCTGCTCTCGGGTGGTCAGCGGCAGGCGCTGACGCTTTTGATGGCGACGATGGTGCCGCCGGAGCTTCTGCTGCTCGACGAGCACACGGCGGCGCTCGACCCGGGCACGGCGGAAAAGGTGCTCGCGCTCACGCAGCGCGTGGTGGCGGAGCATCACATCACCTGCCTGATGGTGACGCACAACATGACGCAGGCTCTCGCGCTCGGTAACCGCACGCTGATGATGGCGGACGGCGGCATCGTGCTCGACGTCGCGGGTACGGAACGCGCCGGCATGACGGTGGAGGATCTCGTTGAGCGCTTCCGCGCGGGCACGGGCAGGACGCTCGATAACGACCGTATGCTCCTTTCCGAATGAAGCCCTGCGGGCCGGCCCTCCGGTGCGCCGACGGCAGAGCGGATTTTCCCTTTTAAGATGCGACAAAGCGGCAGAGCCTTTTGGCTCTGCCGCTTTTGCTGTATACTGTAAACCATATGCAAAAAACCTTGAAACCGTTGTGGTTTCAAGGTTTTTCGTGGTGGAGATTATTTATGCCCGCAGGGCTTTCGGCTTACCTGCTGCGGCGCAGGACCTCGCACACCAGCTCGTAGACGCGCTCGGTGGAGGGCACGCTCAGCCGCTCGCGCACGGAATGAACGTCGTGCAGCTCGGGCCCGAGGGAGATGGCGTCGAGACCGGGAATCTTCTCAATGAAGATCCCGCACTCCAGTCCACCGTGCGTCGCCTCGATCTTGCCCTCCGTGCCGGTAAGGTCGCGGTAGACGTCAAGCACCAGCTCGCGGAGCTTGGAATCGCGTGCGTACTGCCAGCCGGGATAATTGCCGCGCTCGGAGACCGTGCCGCCCGCAAACTCCACGATGGCGTGGACGCGCTGAGCAAGCATCGCCTTCTGCGAGGCAATGCAGGAGCGGATGGAGTAGGAGAAATGCAGTCCGTCCTCCGTCAAATGCATCACGCCGAGGTTGAGGGAGGTCTGCACCAGACCGGGGAAGTCCGCGCTCATCTCCTCCACGCCCTGCGGCAGCGCAAGGAGCGTGTGGAGCATGACGGAGGTAGTCTCCGCGCTGACGGCGGAAGCCGCCTCGGTCTTGGCACATTCGAGCGTCACGCCCGCGTCGCAGCCGGCGTACTCATTTTTGAGCGTCGCGTCAAAGCCGCGGATGAACTGCTCAAGGTCCGCCTCCTTCCCCGCGGGGACGGCGATGACCGCGTCGCAGCGCGAGCAGATCACGTTGTCGAACCTGCCGCCCTGTATTGCCGCGAGGCGCAGGCCGGGGAGCTGCTCCATCGCGGAGTAGAGCACGCGGCCCATCAGCGCGTTCGCGCTGCCGCGGCCCTTGTCAATGTCGCCGCCGGAGTGGCCGCCCTGCAAGCCGGAGATCGTCACAGCGTAGCAGCTCTCGCCGCCGAGCGGCTCGCGCTTGCCGGGAAGCGTGCAATCCGCGCGCATACCGCCTGCGCAGGACACCGTGAAGATGCCCTCCTCCTCGGAGTCGAGGTTCAAGAGCTTCTTTCCCTTGAGGTCGGAGCAGTCGAGCGCAAATGCGCCGTCCATACCGACCTCCTCATCGACGGTGAAAACCGCCTCAAGCGGCGGATGGGGGAGCGTATCGTCGGCAAGGATGGCGAGGATCATCGCCACGGCGATGCCGTTGTCGCCGCCGAGCGAGGTCTGATCCGCCCAGACCCACTCGCCGTCTGTGCGCAGGTCAAGACCCTCTGCCGCCATGTCCTTCGCGCACTCGTCCGTCTTGGCGCAGACCATGTCGATGTGACCCTGTAAAATAATCGGCTCGGACTGCTCATAGCCTGCGGAGCCGTCCTTCCAGATGATAAGGTTGTTGCACGCCTCCTGGCGATACCTCAGCCCAAGCTCCTTGGCAAAGCCCACGCACAGGTCGCTGATGATCTTCGTGTTGCCGCTGCCGTGCGGCACGGAGCAGAGCTTCTCAAAATATTCAAATACCTTCTCGGGCTTCAGCCCTTTTAATGCAGCCATGCTGCCTTCCTCCTTTTCAGTGTGCACACAGCCCATGCGAAACGCATGGGCTGTGTGGTGATTGTTCGGTTAGCCGACAGGTACCTCGTCCATCGTCATATCGTCCATGCCGAAGTCGTCGCCGGAGGGGGTGTCCTCCTCGACGATCTCCGCGTCGGGCGACGGGATGAACTCCGTCAGATAGGCGTCCTCACCCAGTCCCGCGAGGTAGGCGGGCAGATTGATGATGATGCCGTCCATATTCTTGGGCAGGGGGATCGTGTAGGTCTGCGTCGTCTCGCTGCCGCCCTTCTTCTCGGTGATCTCGAGCGTCACCGTGAACTTCTGGCCGATGCAGGTCGCGCTGCCGCGCTCGCGGTCATAGAGCTTAGCGACCTGCTCGCCGTCCACAAGAACGACGACCTTGTACGGCGTATCGTAGGTCTTGCCGTTGTACTCTAACTTCTTGTTGTCGAGATACACGGTGTGGCCGCGGCCGACGATCGTCATGGCATAGGCGATGGCAATGAGCACGACGACTGCCGCGAGCTGGAAGATCAGTCTGCGATTGGAGGCCTTATTCTTCATTTTGCCTTCGCCTCCTCTTCTGCCAGCTGGTCGGCTGCAAGCTGCAAGCCAGCCGCGCTCTTAGCCTTGCGCTTCTTCGCCTCATACATGACCAACGCGATGGTGATGACCGCGTAGGACACGAACACGCGGAAGTATTCGCCGATCATCGAGTCGCCGGTGATGACCGTGCCGGTGCGCGGCGCCACGATGAACATGGTGTGGAACAGGATAACGCCGAGGAACACATTCTTGATGCTCGCCTTCTCCACGCTCGCACCGCCGACGAGCAGCGCCGCGATGGAGAACATACCGATCTGGGTATGGGCGGTATAGGTGGGGAAGTTGCCGACGTTCTGCAAATAAATGATCATGCCGAAGCCCGCGAACACGGTGGAGATGACCATAGAGATCACGCGGGTGCGCTCGACATTGATGCCCGCGTCGCGCGCGACCTCCATATCTTGACCGACCGCGCGCATATCCTGACCGAGCTTGGTGCGGCGGAACCAGAGGATAAAGAGGCAGGCGGCGGCAATGATAATGAGCGTGAGCACGGGGATCTTCACGCCGCCGACGCTGACCGCCAGCAGGTTATCCAAGCTCTGGCGCATATTCAGCAGGCTCACCGTATTCCGGATACCGTAGCCGCGCGGGAGTTTGAGCGTATTGTGGATGATGGGAATGACGGGACCCATCATAAAGAGCACAAAGAACTGGTACACACCGTCCATGGCGAAGGCGATCATGTAGCTCGTGATCATCTCGCGGCCCTTGGCGCGGTTGAGGAGCTTGCCGATCATGATGCCGAGCAGAACGGAGATGGGAATGGAGATGATCGCCGCGAGGATCAGTCCGGGGATGCCCCAGACCTGCCAGTCGGCGGCAAAGATCAATCCGATCTGGCCTGCCATCGCGCCGAGCGTCATGCCGAAGTTCATACCCATGCCCGCCATAACGGGGATGAGCAGGCTCAGGATGAGGAAAGCGTTGCGGCCCAGACGGGTCATGCCCTCATTGAGCAGATAGTTCCACGAGAGGTCCGCGCGCGGGATGCAGTAGGCGCAGATCAGAACGAACATGATGGGCACGATGTTGTCGCTCAGGAACCTGCGCAGCGCGCGGCCCCATTCGGCGCCGCCGCGAGGAAGATTGTTGTTGATCTTTTTCATACTTACTTCTTCCCTCCCATCTTACGGGTCAGCGCGTAGACGATCATGCCGTTGGAGACGATGATACGAATGATCTCGCTGATGTCAAGGTGGATCAAGGAGTTGATGACCGTCGGCGTCATGGTGACAAGACCCTGATAGAGGAACGTGCCGATGATGACATTGGCGATGCTCGCCTTGTTGACGCTCGCGCCGCCGATGAGGATGGCGGCGACCGCTGGGAATGCCATCTTGAGCGGGGCGGTGTAGATCTGGATGAAGCCGAACCCCTGCTCATAGACGAGGATGCCGACCGCGCCCAGCCAGGTGGAAAGGACGACGGAAATGAGGCGCATCTTGTCGATGCTGACGCCCGCTGCCTTGGCAAAGGAAGGGTTGGAGCCGACGGCGGTCATCGCGGTGCCGGTCTTGGTGTGCAGGAATGCCCACATTAGGAAAGCAAGGATCGCGAAGAAGATCAGACTGCCGGTCGGAATGACGAGGTTGATGCCGAAGCGGTTGAGGTCGATGGAGAGAATGTCCGCCAGCACGCGGTCATAGAAGCCCTCGAGGGAGATGGTGGTACGAAGGCCGGAGCCGGAGAAGCCCCACACCATCTCGGGCTTCTTGTACGGCAGCAGCAGCCACATCATGCACATGAAGGAGACGGAGGAGAAGCCGACGTAGGTTGCGACCATCATCTCGCCGCCCTTGATCTTGTTGAGCAGCCAGCCGTAGCCGCCGCCGAGCAGCAGCGCAAACGGCGTCGCGATCGCGATGGCCATGACGAAGCTCATCGGACCCGTGAAGCCAAGCTCGATGGACAGCGTCGCGCCCAGAAGGCCCGAGATGATACCGAGCGGCAGGCCGAAGTTGAGGCCGCAGCCGGAGTGGACCATCGGGACCATTGCCAGCACCATGATGGCGTTCCAGCTAAAGCGGTTGATAACGTTGCTGATCTGCGTTGCGAAGTCCACGCCCGCGAACGGCACGAGCACGAACATCAGCAGCAGAAAGCCGGTGATGATCATGCGGGGGACGCCGTAGCTGTCGATCATTTGGCGGAGCCTGCTCTTATCGGCAAGGCTGTTTGTTGTATTACCCATATTCTGCCCTCCTTATTTGACCTGACTGACCATCAGCATACCGAACGCCTCGGAGGATTCGGTCGCCGGCAGGATGCCGGCGATCCGGCCGCCGGAGACGATGGCGATGCGGTCGCAGGTCATGCGCAGCTCCTCCAGCTCGGACGAGATCATCACAACGGTGATTCCGCTCTCGCGGTTGAACCTCTTGAGCGCGTCGAGCACGAGAGATTTTGCGCCGACGTCGATGCCGCGGGTCGGCTCGGAGACAAAGAGGAACTTCGGCTCGAGCGCGAATGCCTTGGCAAGGCAAACCTTCTGCTGGTTGCCGCCGGAGAGCTCCTTGGCCTTCTGCTTCGAGCTGGTGCACTTGATCTTCAGCTCGTCAATATAGCGGTCGGTCACGGCGCGGATGGCCTTTTCATCGCGCCACTTCACAAGGCCGCCAAACAGGCTCTTGAGAAACTTATCGTGGATCTGCATGGCCGGGAAGGCAATGTTCCACTCCAGCGACTCGTCGAGCAGCAGTCCCACGCCGCGGCGGTCCTCCGACACAAAGGCAAGCTGCGCGTCGAGACAGCGGCGGGGCGCGTTGAGCGGAATGGGCTTGCCATCGAACTCGACGGTGCCGCCCGCCTCATAAAGGCCCATAACGCCGTTCGGGATGCCGAGCTTGCCCTGACCGGCGAGGCCGCCGATGCCGAGGATCTCGCCCTCCCTGATGTCGAGATCGACGTTGCGCACGATCTCGCCGGGCATATCTACCCAGAGCTTGCGGATGGACATGATGGTCCTGGCGCCGGAGTGATCGACCACATCCTGTGCAGCGGAGAGCTCCACGCTGCGGCCGACCATCCACCTTGTGATGTCGGAAACGTTCGTTTCCTTCGCCGGGGTATCCTTCACCACATGGCCGTCGCGCATGACGATGACCTTGTCGCACACATCCAGAATCTCCTGCAAACGGTGCGTGATGAAGATGACCGCGATGCCGCGCGCCGACATGCTGCGGATGGAATCGAGCAGCGCCGCAGCCTCCTTTTCCGTCAGAACGGCGGTCGGCTCGTCGAGAATAAGCAGCTTGAGATGCTCCTTGCTCAGCTCACGCGCGATCTCGGTGAACTGCTTATGGCCGACCGGCATATCGCTGATGACCATGTTGGCGTCGATGTGGACGCCCATTTTTTCAATGGCTGCCGCTGCACTGCGGTCCATCTCCTTATAATCGAGCGTGTTCAGACGGCTGCCGAACACCTCGGAGATGACATTTTTCTTCTGGGGCTCACGGTTGAGCAGAATATTCTCTGTCGCTGTAAAGCCGGGGATCAGAGAAAACTCCTGATGCACCATGCCGATACCGGCTGCCAGTGCGTCAAAGGGGGTGTTGAAGGTGACCTTTTCACCGTTGATGAGAACATCTCCGCCGTACCCGCCGGTCTCGCGGATGACGTCCATGCCGAAGAGGATCTTCATCAGCGTGCTCTTGCCCGCACCGTTTTCGCCGACAAGGCCGAGCACCTCGCCCTCGCGGAGCGTAAAGCTGATATCCGTGAGGACCTGATTGCCGAAGAAGTCCTTTTTGATGCTGCGCATCTCCAACAGAGGAGCGTTGTTATTTTCCATAAGCTATACCCTACCTAAAAGAAGCAGGGGGGAGGATTCTCCTCCCCCCTGTTTTTTTGATGTTCGTCAGTGAGCCGAAGGCTTACTTAACGGTGAAGTACTTTTCGGGGACCTCGACCTCGGTGGCGTGCATGAACCAGCCCGGATCGCCCATGATGTAGGTATCCTGATAGACAAGGAAGGTGTTGTCGGCCTTGACGCCGGTGGTGGCGTTGGTGTAGTTGGAGCCGTTCCAGGAGGCGTCGGGGGAGAACTGATGGTAAGCCTTGGCGATATCGTCGATGTCGGCAAGCTCGCTCTCGCCCTTGATGACGTTCATGGCGTGCTGGGCAAGGCCAGCGGAGGTGACGTAGCCGTAGGAGTAAGCCCAGGTGCCGAAGCGGCCCGCGCCGCCCTTTTCGCAGATGGCGGCCTCGACCTTGGCAAGGATCTTCTGGAAGTCGCCCGCCTCAGCGGTCAGGTCGATGCCCAGAGCGCCGGGATAGCCCATCAGCGGGGAGGGCAGGTCGGCCTCAATGAAGTAGCCGCCGTACTCGAGCAGCTGCTTGAGCAGAGGCTCGGTATGCGCGTCGTTGGTGCAGAAGTAAGCGGCCTTCTCGCCGTACTTGTTCACCCACTCGGGAACCTTTTCAAGGATGTAAGCCTGCGCACCGGCAACGCCGACATCAGAGGTGGGGTCGGGAGCGGTTTCCATCTCGAAGCTCATGCCGAACTCCTCGCAGGCCGCCTTCATGACGGCGACGCGGCGGCTCATGGTCTCGTAAGCGAGGTGGCGCGGGAAGGAGATATGAACAAAGGTGTCGCAGCCAAGCTCGTGCGCGGTGCGGATGATGAGGTAGCCGCGGGCAACGAAGTCGTTGTTGCACACGAGGTCGGCAGCAGAGCCGATCTCGGGCAGATCCTCATGCGCCTCACCGGCGATGCAGAGGATGTCGGGGCGGCGCTCCTTGATCTTACGGAAGGCCTCGGTCGTGCCGGGGACGGACTGGTTGACGATGATCGCCTTCATGTCGGGGTCGTCGGACAGGTTGACGATGCACTGGATGGTGGTCTCCAGCTCTTCGGTGAAGTTATCGGGATAGGTCACGAGGGTGACGTTCTCCTCACCGTAGAGCTGCTGGAAGGCCTCGGCGCCGCGGCGGTCGTCCTCAGACTGAGAAACGGAACCGGTCACGATACCGATGTGGATGGTCTCCTCCTGCTTGTCGGGAGTGTCGGGGGTGTCGGGCGTGTCAGGGGTCTTCTTGTCGCCGCAGGCCACGAGCGAAAGCACCATGACCATAGCGAGCAGGATACTCAGGAATCTTTTCATGCGGAACCTCCAATTTCATTTTTACGATGTATTGCCAGGGTGTCTTATTACTATATACAAAAATATTCACCTTGTCAATGACAGAAATTAAACAATATAGCGAAAAGCGGTGCAAAAAGGACTGCGGCACCTGCGGAGACGGGGCCATTCCGCACTCAAATGGAGAACCGAGCTTGAAAAATCCGAATGAGGTACACAGCGTCCACGGCATGAAAGAAAAAATTATCGCATACCCTCTACCAAAATAAAATGGGGAGGATATGCGGATGTTTTTGTATTTTAAGCGGAGAGAGAAGCGCGGGAAGAGGGAGGCGCCGCGGCTGCGATTTCTTGTCCTGCGGCGCAAAACACTGACAGTTGGCACTGCGCTGCTGGCTGCGGCAGCCATTTTCGGTGCTGTGAATGCGCCCGCTGCCGTGCGGGCGTCAGTTGCGACGCGCCAGCTGCCCATCTACTGCGTGGAACGCGATCAGAAGGTGTGCAGCATTTCCTTTGATGCCGCATGGGGGGCGGACAACACGCAGAAGATCCTGGATGTACTCGCGGACTACGGCGTCAAGGCGACCTTTTTCGTGGTCGGCAACTGGGCGGACCAGTATCCGGAGCAGGCCAAGGCCATCGTAGACAGCGGCTGCGAGCTGATGAACCATTCCATCTTGGAAATGTCAAGAAATGTGCAGTCGGGAAACACCCAAAATCTGAAAAGCTCGGCGGCATCGGATCAGGCTGCCGTCTGCGCCTGCGCCCACTCCTGGTACTTCACAGGCGGCAGCCCAAGCGGGTTGCGTGTATAGACCCTGACGCGGTTGTAGTAGATAAAAATATAGCGAAAAATGATCGTTTTGACCTGTTCTCTCGGTAGCTTGTATGCCGCGATCTGGTAGATCTTCTCTTTTTTGAGCGTGGCGAAAAAACTTTCCATCCGTGCGTTGTCGAAGCAATGTCCGGTGCCGCTGAGGCTTTGTATCATGCCGCAGCGAGACAGCTCGGAACGAAAGGCTAAGCTGGTGTATTGACTGCCGCGATCCGAGTGGAACACCGCTCCGCTCAGACTCGGATAGAGCCGCTCCAACTGTCGTACCGTATCAATGCACAGCTCCTTCTTCCTATTGTCCCGCATCTCGAGCGCGACGATCTCGCCGCTGAAGCAGTCCATGATCGGAGACACATACAGCTTGCCGTCTGCACACTGTACCTCGGTAATATCTGTGAGAAACTTCTCCGAAGGGCGCTGGGCACTGAAGTCCCGTTTCAGAATGTTTTCCTGCTCCTGCGCTTCTGTTGTGGCTTTCGTGATTCCGTGCGGAATGCGTCTTTTATGGAGCCAGCCATTCTCTTTCATCACGCGATACACTGTCCTCCGGCTGACGTCAACGCCGTCCTGCTCAAGCGCAAGGCAGACGCGATCCACGCCGTAGTTTCGGTTATCCGGATGCTCTTCGAGAATCTTTTTGACCTTTCCCGCAAGAAGCTGACGGCTGCTGTGCCTGCCCCTGTTTCGAAGCCACCGGTAATAACCGGACTCGCTCAAGTGCAGAACACGGCACATATCCTTTGCCGTGTAGACGCCCTTGCGTTCGACTACGAACAGGTGCCGCTCACACGCTTTTACTTCTTGCGGTCTTTTGCGAAAAAACCGAGTGCATCCTTGAGAATGTCGTTTGCAGTTCGCAGCTCGGAAACCTCACGCTCGAGCTCACGGATGCGGATCGTCTGCTCCTCTGCGCTCAGTGTCTTCGCGGGCGGTGTATTTCGGCGTATGCTGCGCCAGTCCGCCAGCGTGTAGTACGCAATGCCGAGCTGCTGCGCGGCTTTCTTCACGCCGATCTCGTCTGACAGCTTCAGCGCTTCTTCCTTGAATTCTTTGCTGTAATGCTTCATTGCGATTCCCTCCATCTCTGTTCTTTCAGTTTAACAGATTTTTGGGGATTTTGCGACTGCACTTACAGGGTACTACTCCATTTTTTCAAGAAACTAAGCGTGCAAAAAAAGAATCCCTAAGCCAAAACTTAAGGATTCTAAGGAATTTGAAATTGGGCCGCTCCCGAACCATGCGCGCTACCAACTGCGCTACACCCGGATGTGCAACATGGCTATTATAAGGATTTTTCCGCGCGCTGTCAAGAGCGAGAGCGGGAGATTTTTGAAGAATTTTCTTTTCTCGCGCCGCACCGCTATTTTACCTCGATTTTACACGGCCCGGCTTTTGCATTTTACAGCGCTCCGTTATGCTTTGCGTTGTGGAACGAAGAAAGTCCAAAACCAACATGTGAAATGAGGAATGAAAGATGAAAAAGACACTTGCATTTGTGCTCACCGCTGTGATGAGCCTCTCGCTGCTCGCAGGCTGCGGCAGCAAGACCACTGCCCCCGACAACACCAATAACGACCAGCCGCAGCAGGCCGCGCTCAGCGGCAGCGTCTCGACCAACGGCTCGACCTCGATGGAAAAGGTCATCGGCGCGCTGAGCGAGCAGTTCATGGCCGACAACAGCGGTGTGAGCGTCACCTACGACCCCACCGGCTCCGGCGCCGGCATTGAGGCCGCCGGCAACGGCAGCGCGGACATCGGTCTTGCCTCCCGTGCCCTCAAGGACGAGGAGAAGGCCGGCGGCCTGACCGAGACCGTTGTCGCCCTCGACGGCATCGCCGTCATCGTCAACGCGGACAGCAAGGTCGAGGATCTCTCCGTCGAGCAGATCGCCAAGATCTTCACCGGTGAGATCACCGACTGGAGCGAGGTCGGCGGCGAAGCGGGCAAGATCTCCTGCATCGGCCGTGAGGCCGGCAGCGGCACGCGCGACGGCTTCGAATCCATCACCGGCACCAGGGACGCCTGCAAGCTCGATCAGGAGCTGACCTCCACCGGCGGCGTCATCGAGGCGGTCGCGGGCAACGTCAACGCCATCGGCTACGCCTCCCTCTCCGCAGTCGAGGGCAAGGACACCGTCAAGGCTGTGACGGTCGGCGGCATCGCCTGCACCGAGGAGACCGTTCTCGACGGCAGCTACGCCATCCAGCGTCCCTTCGTCCTCGTGACGAAGACCGACGCTCCTCTCTCCACCGCTGCGCAGGCCTTCTTCGACTACGCCACCTCCACCGCCGCGAACGACCTCATCAAGGCCGCCGGCGCGGTGCCGGTCGCAAAGTAAGCACCATGGCGGCTGCATACATCTCTCCGGCGGCAGAGGGCGCAAAGCCCTCCGCCGCCCAGCCGCGTCACAGCGGCGTGCGCAAGACGCTGGAAAACCTCATCCACCTCATTTTCCTGCTCTGCGGCGTGGTCGCCGTAGCGTTCGTGCTGCTCATCAGCATCTACCTGATTCTCTCGGGCATTCCCGCCATCCGCGAGATCGGACTCGGAAAATTCCTCTTCGGCAAGGTCTGGGACCCGACAAACACCACCACGGGCGCACAGTACGGCATCCTCGCCTTCATTCTTACGAGCATCTACGGCACGGCGGGCGCTATCCTCATCGGCGTTCCAGTGGGACTTCTGACCGCCGTGTTCCTCGCCCGCGTCGCTCCGCCAAGGCTTGCGGCGGTCATCCGCACGGCGGTGCAGCTGTTAGCGGGCATCCCCTCGGTGGTCTACGGTCTGGTCGGCATGATCGTGCTCGTCCCCGCCATCCAGAAAACCTTTTCCCTCAGCTCGGGCGCGTGCCTGCTCGCGGCGATCCTCGTGCTGGCGGTGATGATCCTCCCATCCATCATCAATGTATCGGAAACGGCGCTGCGCGCCGTGCCGCACGAATATGAGGAGGCCTCGCTCGCGCTCGGCGCGACGGAGATGGAAACGAGCTTCCGCGTCGTTCTGCCCGCCGCGCGCAGCGGCGTGGCGACGGCTGTGGTGCTCGGCGTGGGCCGCGCCATCGGCGAGGCCATGGCCATCATTATGGTCGCGGGCAACGTCTCCAATATGCCGGGACTCTTTACCCCCGTGCGCTTCCTCACCACCGGCATCGTCTCCGGCATGGCCTATGCCGCTGTCGGCAGCCTGTATCAGCAGGCGCTCTACTCCATCGCGCTGGTGCTGTTTTTGTTCATCATGCTCATCAACGTGGTGCTGAACCGCTTCATCAAAAAGCGGAAGGAGGACTGACATGGAACGGAACCTTTCTCCGCGCCGCCGCGCCTATGATCTCGCCATGCGCGCGCTCGTTTGGCTGAGTGCGCTGCTCACCTGCGCGCTGCTCGTCTTCCTCATCGGCTATATCTTTTATCGCGGCGCTGGCAGCGTGACGTGGGACTTCCTCTCCGGCACAAGCAGCTACATCAAGGACACCATCGGCATCCTGCCGAACATCCTTAATACGCTCTACATCATTCTCCTTGCCATGGCCATCGTCCTGCCGCTCGGCGTGGGAGCCGCCATCTATCTCACGGAGTACGCCGCGAACCGCAGGGTCGTCGAGCTCATTGAATTTGCGACCGAGACGCTCACCGGCATCCCGTCCATCATCTTCGGTCTCGTCGGTATGCTCTTTTTCGTGCAGAAAATGGATCTGCAGGCGGGCGTGCTCGCGGGCAGTCTGACGCTCGTCGTGATGATCCTGCCCACCATCGTGCGCACGACGCAGGAGAGCCTCAAAACCGTGCCGCAGTCCTACCGCGAGGGTGCGCTGGCGCTCGGCGCGGGCAAGTGGCGCATGGTGCGCACCGTTGTGCTGCCCAACGCCGTGGACGGCATCGTGACCGGCTGCATTCTGGCGGTCGGACGCATCGTGGGCGAAAGCGCGGCGCTGCTCTACACTGCGGGCTTCGGACTGGTGCTCAATGACTTTGTCACCGCGCTGCACTCGTCCTCCGCCACGCTGACGGTCGCGCTTTACGTCTACGCCAACGACCGTGGGCGCACGGACGTCGCCTTTTCCATCGCAAGCGTGCTGATGCTGCTCACGCTCGTCATCAATCTCACCGCGGCGCTCACCGGCCGCAAGCTCAAAAAGAACGGAGGGACACAGTAAAATGTCTGACGCTCCCATCATCGAAGCAAAGGGCCTAAACCTCTGGTACGGGCCGAACCACGCGCTCAAGGATATTTCCGTCGCCATTCCCGCGCACGAGATCACGGCCTTCATCGGGCCGTCCGGCTGCGGCAAATCGACCTTCCTGCGCACGCTTGACCGCATGAACGACCTCATTCCCAATGTGAAGATCACCGGCGAGGTGGACTTCAACGGCGAGAACATCTACGCGCCGAGCGTCGATGTGACCTGGCTGCGCAGCCGCATCGGCATGGTCTTTCAAAAGGCCAACCCCTTCCCCATGAGCATTTACGACAACATCGCCTACGGTCCCCGCACGCACGGCGTGCGCAATCGCGCGAAGCTCGACGAGATCGTGGAGCGCTCGCTGCGCTCCGCCGCCATCTGGGACGAGGTGAAGGACAGACTCAAAAAGAGTGCGCTCGGCCTCTCCGGCGGGCAGCAGCAGAGGCTCTGCATCGCCCGCGCGCTTGCCGTCGAGCCGGAGGTGCTGCTCATGGACGAGTCCACGAGCGCGCTCGACCCCATCTCGACGTCAAAGATCGAAGACCTCGCGTGCGAGCTCAAGGACCGCTACACCGTCGTCATGGTGACGCACAATATGCAGCAGGCGGCGCGCATTTCGGACAACACCGCCTTCTTCCTGCTCGGCGAGCTGGTGGAGTTCGGAAAGACGGAGCAGGTCTTTTCCACGCCCGCCGACAAGCGGACGGAGGACTACATCACAGGGAGGTTCGGCTGATGCGAAACAAATTTGACGAGCAGCTCTCGCAGCTCAATCACGAAATGATCGAAATGGGCGCGCTGTGCGAGGAGGTCATCGCACTCGCCAGCCGTGCGCTGACCGAAAACGACAAGAGTCTTGCCGCGAGGGTCGCGCCGCTCGACAGCGAGATCGACCGGAAGGAGCGCGACATCGAAAACCTCTGCCTCAAGCTGCTGCTTCAGCAGCAGCCGGTCGCGCGCGACCTGCGCCAGATCTCCGCGGCGCTCAAGATGATCACGGACATGGAGCGCATCGGCGATCAGGCCGAGGACATCGCCGAGATCATCAGCTTTCTCCACGGCCATCAGGCCGAGGACAATGACCTCCTGCGCGAGATGGCGAAGGCCGCCATCCGCATGGTGACGGAAAGCGTTGACGCGTATGTAAAATGTGATACAATGTTGGCAGAGCAGGTCATCGCGGAGGACGACACCGTGGACGGCTACTTCACGCAGGTCAAGGAGCGTCTGATCGGCAAGATCGCGCAGGACCCCGCGGACGGCGAATACGCGCTCGACCTGCTGATGATCGCAAAATATTTTGAACGCATCGGAGACCACGCGACGAACATCGCCGAGTGGGTCATTTTCTCCGTCACCGGCGTTCACAAGGGGGAATAAGGATGATCTGGTGCGTGGAGGACGATGCGAGCATTCGCGACATCGAGGTGTACGCGCTCACATCCACCGGCTTTGAGGCCCGGGGCTTCGCCGACGGCGACACGTTCTGGGACGCCCTGCAAAAGGAAACGCCGCCCGAGCTGGTCGTGCTCGACGTGATGCTCCCCGGCACGGACGGCATCGAGCTGCTGCGCCGGCTGCGCGCGAGCGCGCGCTTTGCCGAGCTCCCCGTCGTGATGGCAACCGCCAAGGGCGCGGAGTACGATAAGATCCAGGGGCTCGACCTCGGCGCGGACTACTACCTCACGAAGCCCTTCGGCGTGATGGAGTTCGTCTCCTGCGTCAAGGCGGTGCTGCGCCGCAGCCGTCCGAAAACGGCGCAGGCGCTTCTGCGCAGCGGCACGCTCACGCTCGATCCCGCCGAGCACACCGTCACGGCGGACGGCGCGCGCGTGGAGCTGACGTACAAGGAATTTGAGCTGCTGCGGCTCTTTCTCTCCCACCCCGGCATGGCCTTCACGCGGGATCAGCTGATGGAAAAGGTCTGGGACGTGGACTACTGCGGCGAGACGCGCACGGTGGATATGCACATCCGCACCCTGCGCCAGAAGCTCGGTGAAAACGGCGAGCACATCGAGACTGTGCGCGGTGTGGGCTACCGATGGGAGGCGGAGAAGAATTGACCAGAAAGATCTTCCGCTCCATTCTCACCGTCGGCGTCGCTGTGCTCGCGTGCAGCCTGCTGCTCGTCATGGGCTGCTTCTACAGCTTCTATGAGGGGATGCAGGAGCACCAGCTCGGCGACGAGCTGCGCATCGCCGCAGCAGCCGTGGAGACCAACGGCTCGACCTATCTGGAAAAAATCAAGTCCGACCGTTTCCGCGTCACCTGGATCGCCTCCGACGGCACGGTGCTCTACGACACGCAGGCGGACGCCGCGCAGATGGAGAACCATCTTGAGCGAGAGGAGGTCCGCGAGGCGCTGGAGACCGGCACGGGCAGCTCGAGCCGCTACAGCGCGACGCTGCTGCAAAAGACCGTTTACAGCGCGAGCCGCCTCACGGACGGCACCGTGCTGCGCCTGTCCGCCAGCCGCGCCACGATGGGCGCGCTGCTGCTCGGAGCGTTCCAGCCCATTCTGCTCGTCGTGATCGTGCTGCTTGTGCTCTCGAGCCTGCTCGCGAGCCGTCTGGCCAAGCGCATCGTCGAGCCGCTCAACGCGCTCGACCTCGAGCATCCGCTGGAAAACGACGCCTATGAGGAGCTCTCTCCGCTCCTGCGGCGCATCGACCGCCAGCGCAGACAGATCGACGCCCAGCTCGCCGAGCTGCGGCAGAAAACGGACGAATTCACACAGATCACCGCCGGCATGAACGAGGGGCTCGTGCTGCTCGACGAAAAGGGCGCGGTGCTGAACATCAATCCCGCCGCGCAGACGCTCTTCGGCGTGACGGGCGCGTGCGTCGGGCAGGATTTCCTGACCGTGGACCGTGAGCACTCCATGAGCCTCGCGCTCCGCACGGCGATGACCGACGGGCACAGCGAGGTCCGCGCCGAGCGCGGCGGGCGCGAGTACCAGTTCGACCTCAGCCGTATCGAGTCCGACGGCAAGGTGATCGGCGCGGTGCTGCTGGCCTTCGACATGACCGCGCAGGCCTTCGCCGAGCGCAGCCGCCGCGAGTTCACGGCGAACGTCTCGCACGAGCTGAAAACGCCGCTCCAAGGCATCATCGGCAGCGCCGAGCTGCTGGAGAACGGCATGGTCAAGCCGGAGGATATGCCCCGCTTCGTCGGTCACATCCGCGCCGAGGCGCAGCGTCTCGTGACGCTCATCGGCGACATCATCCGCCTCTCCGAGCTGGACGAGGGCGGCGAGCTGCCGACCGAAACGGTCGACCTTCTCCCGCTCGCGCAGGAGGCCGCAGAAAATCTCCGCGCTGCGGCAGAGGCGAAAAACGTGAGCATCATCGTCTCGGGCGAGAACGCCCCGGTCATCGGCGTGCGGCGGCTCCTCTATGAGATCGCTTACAACCTCTGCGACAACGCGATCAAGTACAACGCGGACGGCGGCAGCGTGGATGTGCGCGTCGGCGCCGAGGGCGGCAGCGCCTGTCTCACCGTGCGCGACACGGGCATCGGCATCCCTCCGGAGCATCAAAGCCGCATCTTCGAGCGCTTCTACCGCGTGGACAAGAGCCACTCCAAGGCGAGCGGCGGCACGGGTCTGGGACTGTCCATCGTCAAGCACGCCGTGGCGTACCACCATGGCACGATCGCGCTCAAAAGCGAGGTCGGCAAGGGCACGGAGATCGCCGTCCGCTTCCCGCAGGAAAAATAACGGCATCAAAACGGGAAAGAGCTGACGCTCTTTCCCGTTTTTGTTCCTTTCATTCCTGTCATGCGGCACAAAGATCACGGCATGAAACTGTCTCTTTTCACGAAATCGGCGCAGCGGACGTCGGCAAGCCTTGTACCGGCTTTCGCGCTGTGATAGGATAAAGTCATCCAAAACCACCCGCGGCGGCTACTCCACCCAATAGCCGCCGTGAGGAACATGAAAGGATCGTTCCCGCCCTGACCGGCGGTGCGGCAGTGTGGAGACCTGCCGTAAAGCGCCCGAACGGCGCGAGGCCCTGCGCGCGGAGGCGGCAGAGCCGCGGTCAGAGAATATGGCAGAAGTCATTCTGAAAAACATCAAGAAGGTCTATCCCAACAGCGAGCCGAAAAAGAAGAGCAGGAACAGCGGCGAGAAGAAGCACAACCTGCAGATCACCGACGAGGGCGTGGTCGCCGTGCAGGAATTCAACCTCGACATTGCCGACCACGAGTTCATCGTCCTCGTCGGCCCGTCGGGCTGCGGCAAATCCACCACGCTGCGCATGGTGGCGGGTCTGGAGGAGATCAGCGCGGGCGAGCTGTACATCGACGGCAAGCTGATGAACGACGTGGCCCCCAAGGACCGCGACATTGCGATGGTCTTCCAGAACTACGCGCTCTACCCGCACATGACGGTGTATGAGAACATGGCGTTCTCGCTCAAGCTCAAGAAGGTGCCCAAGGACGAGATCGACCGCAAGGTGCGCGAAGCCGCGGAAATTCTGGACATCACCCAGTACCTCGACCGCAAGCCCAAGGCGCTCTCCGGCGGTCAGCGCCAGCGCGTCGCCATCGGCCGCGCCATCGTGCGCGACCCCAAGGTGTTCCTGATGGACGAACCGCTGTCGAACCTTGACGCGAAGCTGCGCAACCAGATGCGCGCGGAGATCATCAAGCTGCGCGAGAAGATCGACACGACCTTTATCTACGTCACGCACGATCAGGTCGAGGCCATGACGCTCGGCGACCGCATCGTCATCATGCGCGACGGCTTCATTCAGCAGATCGGCACCCCGCAGGAGGTGTTCAACCATCCCGCGAACCTGTTCGTCGCAGGCTTCATCGGTACACCGCAGATGAACTTCTTCGAGGACTGCCGGCTTACCAAGAATGGTGACGCCTACTCCGTCACCATCATGGGCCACACGCTGCCGCTGACGGCGGAGCAGAACGAGAAGCTCGCCGCGGCGGGCGCGGAGAGCCGTACCGTGACCATCGGCGTGCGTCCGGTCCATGTCACCGTCGGCGACGAGGGCATCGACGCGCAGATCGACGTGAGCGAGCTGATGGGCAGCGAGCTGCATCTGCACATGACCGCCGGCGGCAAGGACGTGGTGGCTGTGGTGCAGACCGCGAACCTCGACCCCAACGCCTACGCCCGCCACACGGCGGTGAGGTTCAGCTTTGAGCCGCGGCTCATCCATCTCTTCGACCCCAAGACGGAGAAAAACCTCATCTGATTTTCCGATGATATTCATCGGTGTGCCCGTTCCAAAAGGAACGGGCACTTTTTTTGTTACCGCTTGTCGCCGGGCCGGAAGAGCAGCGCCATCACGACCGCGAAGCAGACCGCCGCAGCGATGCCGCCCGCTGTGGCAGAGAGCCCGCCGGTCATCACGCCGAGCCAGCCCTGCTCCGCGACGGCCTTCTTCACGCCGCTCGCAAGCGAGTAGCCAAAGCCCGTGAGCGGCACGGTCGCGCCCGCGCCGCCCCATTCGACGATGGGCTCGTAGACGCCGACAGCCGTGAGCAGCACGCCCGCAACGACGTAGCCCGTCAGGATACGGGCCGGCGTGAGCGGCGTTTTGTCAATGAGGATCTGTCCCACGGCGCAGAGGATGCCGCCGCAGAGAAAGGCGTTGAGATAGTCCATCAGCTTTCCTCCCCGATGTTTTCCAGAATGACGGCGTGGCACACGCCCGGGATGCTCTCGCCCTGCATGGTGGAGGTCGGCGAGAGCAGCGCGCCCGTCGGCGCGAAGATGATCCTGTTCCACTTGCCCTCGCGCATCCCGCGCAGAAGGTAGCCATTGAGCACGGCGGCGGAGCAGCCGCAGCCGCTGCCGCCCATGTGCATATCCTGCCGCTCCAGATCGTAGAGCAGCAGCCCGCAGTCCTTGTAGTTCTTCGTCATGTCCACGCCGTCGCGCGCAAAGAGGTCCGTGACGACCTCGTGCCCGAGCCGGCCGAGATCGCCGGTGACGATGAGATCGTAGTCCGCGGGTGAGGTCCGCGTGTCGGAAAAGAGCGCGCGGAGCGTGTCATACGCCGCGGGCGCCATCGCTGCGCCCATGTTGTTCGCGTCCGTGATGCCGCGGTCCACGATCCTCCCGATGGCCGCGTGCGTGACGGCAGGGCCCCTTCCTTCGTTCGACAGGATGCAGCAGCCCGCCGCCGTAGCCGTCCACTGGGCGGTCGGCGTGCGCTGCGAGCCGTAGGGCACGGGCATCCGGTACTGCCGCTCGGCGGTGCAGAAGTGCGAGGAGGTCATCGCCGCAGCGCGGCGGGCAAAGCCGCCGTCGATGCTCATGGCGGCAAGCGCCAGGCTCTCCCCCATCGTCGAGCACGCGCCGTACACGCCGCACAGCGGCACGCCGAACTCCCGCAGGGCGAAGGAGGTGCCGATGCACTGGTTCAGAAGGTCGCCGGCAAAGATGAGGTCCAGCTCCTCCGGCCTGCGCGTCGCCTTCTCCAGCGCGCGGGAAAGCACGCGCTTCTGCATACGGGCCTCGCCCTTCTCCCAGGTCTTTTCGCCGAAGAAGGAATCCTCGCTCAGCTCGTCAAAATAGTCCGCCATCGGGCCCTGTCCCTCCAGCTTCGCGCCGATGTTGGCAAAGCTCTCCACGCGCGGCGGACGTGAAAAGCGCAGCGTCTGTGCGCCGATCCGTTTGGTCTCCATACCATTTCCCCTTGTGCTTGTAGTTTGTCTTAGTATGCCAAGGCCGGGAAATTTTATGAATTTCAGGTAAAACAAAGAGGGATGCGCCGTGTGTGCCGGCACATCCCTCTTTGCAGAGGAGGCAATATTCAGGTCTGATAGCTGCGCAGGAAGCGCCGCGTGCGCTCCTGCGCCGGGTCGCCGAGCACCTGCTCGGGATCGCCCTGCTCGACGATGACGCCGCCGTCCACGAAGATCACGCGGTCGCTCACGGCGCGGGCAAAGGCCATCTCGTGCGTGACGATGACCATGGTCATTTTTTCCTCCGCGAGATCACGGATGACCTTGAGCACCTCGCCGGTCAGCTCGGGGTCGAGCGCGCTGGTCGGCTCGTCGAAAAAGAGGATGTCGGGCCGCAGCGCCAGCGCGCGGGCGATGGCGACGCGCTGCTGCTGTCCGCCGGAGAGCTGGCAGGGATAGGCGTCCGCCTTGTCCGCAAGGCCCATCTTTTCGAGCAGGGAGAGCGCCAGCTCACGCACCTCGCCGCGCTCGCGCTTCTGCACGATGAGCGGCGCATCCGTCACGTTTTTGAGCACCGTGTAGTGCGGGAAAAGGTTGAACTGCTGGAACACCAGCCCGAAGCGGCTTTTGATCCGCCGCAGCGCAGCCTTGTCCGCGTAGACGCTCTTTCCCTCCGCGTCCATCGTCGCGGCGAAGTCGTTCCCGTAGGCGAGCGAGCCGCCGTCCATCGTTTCAAGCAGCGTCGCGCAGCGCAGCAGCGTGGATTTGCCGCTGCCGCTGGGGCCGATGACCGAGACGGCCTCGCCCTCGCCCACGGTGAGGGAAATGCCCTTGAGCACCTCCAGCGAGCCGAAGGACTTGCGGACATCCTGCATGGTCAATACGTTCATGTCCGGTCCCTCCCTCACTGGTAGTAGGCGAGCGAGCGCTCCGCGCGCTCCATCGCAAAGGCAACGATGTAGTTGAAGACGTAGTAAAAGAGTCCCGCCGCCGCGAGCGCCAGCATACCGGGCGTGTTGGGCGAGGCGACGATCTGCTTGGCGCGGGTGAACATCTCGACCGTGCCGATGACGGAGGCGAGCGAGGTGTCCTTCACGAGCGTGATGACCTCGTTCGTCACGGGCGGCAGCACGCGCCGGATCATCTGGGGAAGAAGGATGCGCCCGAAGGTCTGCCCGCCTGTGTAGCCGAGCACCTGCGCCGCCTCGAACTGCCCGACTGGGATGGACTCGTAGCCCGCGCGGTAGATCTCCGCGAAGTAGGCCGCGTAGTTGATGACGAAGCCGACGATGACCGCGCCGAAGCGCCAGTTGCCCGGCGGCGTGAAGTCGAAGAGCAGGAACGGTCCGTAGTAGACGACCATGAGCTGGAGCATCAGGGGCGTGCCGCGCATGACGGAGATGAACAGCTTCACGAGCCAGCGCAGCGGGGCCACGCGGCTGCGCCGGCCGAACATCACAAGAAGTCCGAGCGGCAGCGAGCCGAGCAGCGTTAAGGTAAAAATTTCCAGCGATTTCCCGAAGCCCTGCACCAGCAGGGTCAGCATGGCGGAAACGGTCATGTTACTTGACGAGGCAGAGGCTGTCGATCACAAGGCCCTGATCGACGTACTTCTCCGCGATGGAGAGCATCGTGCCGTCCTCGGCCATTTTGAGGAGCTCGGCGTTCACGGCGTCGCGCAGCTCGGTGTTGCCCTTGAGGAAGCCGATGGCGTACTGCTCGGTGGAGATGGGCTCATCCAGGATCACATAGTCGCCCTCGTTGCTGGCGATCTGGAACTTGGCGACGCCGAGGTCGGCGGCGATGGCGTCCACGCTGCCCTGCTTGAGCTCCATGAAGCCGGTGTTATAGTCCGCCAGCTCCACGACCTCCTTGAGGGAGGACTTGAGCGACTCGTTGGCGTTGATAGCGTCCACGGCAGAGGAGGCAGCCTGCGCCATCACGCTCTTGCCGGTGAGGTCGGCGAGGGAGGAAATGCCGCTGTCGGCCTTGACGACCATGACGATGGAGTTATCGACGTAGGGGTCGGACCAGGTGTAGTCGTTCTCGCGTCCGGTGTAGGTGAAGCCGTTCCAGATGCAGTTGATGGTGCCGGCGGCGAGCTCGGCGTCCTTGCTGTCCCATACGATGGGAACGGCCTCGAAGTCCCAGCCGAGGCGGGAGCACAGCTCCTCGGCCATCGCAAGGTCAAAGCCGTCGTAGCTGCCGTCAGCGGCGATGAAGCCGAACGGCGGGAACTCGGCGTCGAAGCCGACGATGAGCTTCTGCTTTTCAGCGGTCTGGGTGGTGTCCGGCGTGTCGGCGCCGGTCTGAGGGGTATCGTCCTGCTTGGCGCCGCAGGCGATGAGGGACAGGCTCAGCACGAGGGCGAGCGCAAGAGAGATGAGCTTTTTCATGATTTGGATTCCTCCGCGTTTTAATTTAGTGTGATGCTATGATAGCACAGCATTTTGTAAATGCAAGCCCTATTTTTGCCCGTTCGGAAATCTTTGGCGTACTGACCGAAGCGCCCGCGGAGTTCCCCTTTTATGTTTATGCACTATCACGATGTTGCGGTAGTGCGCAAAAGCATTTAAGACACTGTTCCGTCCTGTACCCCGCGCAAAGAAAAAGGATTGGCTTTTTCCCTGTGCCGATGTATAATAGAGACAAATATGAACTTCTTCCGGGAGGATACGATATGAAAGAAAAAATGCGCACCATCGGCTACCTGTGCCCGAGGTGCAGAAAGCCCGTTATGCAGCAGCGCTCCCGCTTCGCCCTTGCCGCCTCGGGCGCGATCGTGCAGTGCGAATGCGGCAAGAGTGAGCTGCAGATCGACTTCGACGGCGAAAAATTCCGCATCAGCGTGCCCTGCGGCGTGTGCGGCGGCGAGCATCTGGCGGAGTGCGGCGCGGACCGGCTGCTCGACGGCGAGGGCATCGGCCTCGCCTGCCCCGAGACCTCCGAGCTTTGCTGCTTCATTGGGGAGGAGTACGCCGTCGAGCGCGCGCTCGAGCAGCTGCAGATCACCGCGGAAAAGCAGTCCGCGCAGGGCGACGCGCCCGAGGCCTTCACCGACACGGTCATCATGTACGAGGTGCTGAGCGAATTGAAGGAGATCGCCGCGCGCCCGCGCGGCATCACCTGCGCCTGCGGCAGCGAGCGCTACCGTATGCAGGTGCGTCCCGCCGCCGTCGACCTCATCTGCGAGGACTGCGGCGCGAAGCTGCGCATCGGCGCGGCGACGGACGAGGACCTTGACCGCCTGTGCTGCCGCATGACGCTGCAAATTCCCGGGAAGAAGGGGTAAGGGAGCATGGATATCGTCGTCTGCTTTGCGCTCTTTCTCGCGGCGATGCTCTTTTGCCTCGTCAAGGGCTTCTCCCTCGCGTGGGCGCTGCTGTTCGCGCTCGTGCTGTTCTTCGCCCTCGGCCTCAGGAGCGGCTACGGCGCAAAGGCGCTTGTCAAAATGGCGTGGAGCAAGATGCCCAAGAGCATGATCGTGCTGCGCATCCTGTTTTTCATCGGTCTGCTCACGGGGCTCTGGCGCTCGTGCGGCACCATCGCCTTTTTCATCTATCACGGCATCCGCGTCATCACGCCCTCGCTCTTTATCCTCGTCGCCTTCCTGCTGACGGTGCTGCTCAGCTACGCGCTCGGCACGTCGTTCGGCGTGGCGAGCACGGCGGGCGTGGTGCTCATGGCGCTCGCACGCTCCGGCGGCGTGAGCGAGGCCGTCACCGCCGGCGTCATCCTCTCCGGCATCTACTTCGGCGACCGCGGCGCGCCGACCTCGTCCTGCGCGAGCCTCGTCGCCGCGCTGACGGAGACCGACCTCTACGGCAACGTCAGTCGGATGTTCCAGACCGCCGCGCTGCCCTATGCGCTCTGCCTGATTGCCTACACCGTGCTCTCCTTCCGCAACCCCATCGTCACAGTCGATGAGACCATGCTGGACGCCCTCGCCGAGAGCTTTGTCATCTCCCCGTGGGCGCTCGTGCCCGCGCTCATCATGCTCATCCTGCCGCTCCTCCGCGTGCCCATCCGCCGCGCCATGGCGATCTCCGCCGCCGCGGCCTTCGTCATCACCGTCACGGTGCAGGGCGGCAGCGTGGCTGACGCGCTCCGGATCATGGTCGTCGGCTATCACCCGACCGAGGGGCTGCTGGCCTCCGTCGTCTCCGGCGGCGGGCTGGTGAGTATGCTCACGCCGTTTCTGATGATCCCGCTCGCCGCGCTCTACACCGGCATTTTAGAGGGCACGGGCGCACTCACGCAGGCACAGAGCGTTCTGGAGCGGTCCGCCGAGCGCATCGGCCGCTTCCCGACGATGATCCTGCTGAGCCTCCTCGCCGCGATGGTGCTGTGCAACCAGACCATCGTTGTGATGATGGAGCATCAGCTCATCGGCGCGGTCTACGCCAAGGACGGCGCGGAGCACGAGGAGCTGGCGATGGACATCGCCAACTCCGGCGTCACCATCGCGGGTCTTATCCCGTGGTGCATCGCCTGCGCCGTGCCGCTGAGTATGCTCGGCGTCGGCGTTGAGGCCCTGCCCTACGCCTGCCTGCTCTATCTTATTCCGCTCTGCTACCTCTTCACCAAGCGCTTTTTCTTCCCCGCAAAATCCAAAGGAAGCGAGACACCGGTATGATCTCTCTGTTGGCCAAAAAATTCATCAAAAACCGCGAGGACGTCACCTCGCCTGCCGTGCGGCAGGCCTACGGGATGCTCTGCGGCATCGTGGGCATCGGCTTCAATGTGCTGCTCTTCGCGCTCAAGCTGATCGCCGGCACGCTCTCCGGCTCCATCGCCATCACGGCGGACGCCTTCAACAACCTCTCCGATGCGGGCGCGAGCATTGTGACGCTGCTCGGCTTCAAGCTTGCAGGACAGAAGCCCGACCCCGAGCATCCCTTCGGTCACGGGCGGCTGGAGTACATCTCGGGCTTGATCGTCTCCATGGTCATTCTCCTCATGGGCATCGAGCTTGCCAAGAGTGCGGTGGAGAAGATCCTGCACCCCGAGGCGGTGGAGTTCACGCTCCTCACCGGCGGCATCCTGCTCGCCTCCATCCTCGTCAAGCTCTATATGTATCTCTATAACCGCGCGGTCGGCAAGAAGATCGGCTCCGCCGCGATGGAGGCGACCGCGATGGACAGTCTCTCCGACTGCGCGGCGACCGCCGCCGTCCTCGCCGCGACGCTCATCGGGCACTTCACCTCGCTTCAGATCGACGGCTGGTGCGGTATCGTCGTCGCGGCGCTCGTGCTCTGGGCAGGCATTCAGGCCGCGCGGGACACCATCTCTCCCCTGCTCGGTCAGCCGCCCGCGCCGGAATTTGTCCAGAGGATTGAGGAGATCGTTCTCTCCTCTCCCGTCGTGCAGGGCATCCACGACCTCATCGTGCACGACTACGGCCCTGGCCGCGTGATGATCTCGCTCCACGCCGAGGTCCCCGCGCACGGCGACATCATGGCGCTGCACGACGAGATCGACAACATCGAGCAGCGCCTGCGCCGCGAGCTCGGCTGCGCCGCCACCATCCACATGGACCCCATCGTGACCGATGATAAGCTCACCGCCGAAACGCGCGAGCGCGTGGCGCAGCTCGTGCGCGGCATCGACGAGCACATCACCATCCACGATTTCCGCATGGTCACCGGCCCCACGCACACCAACGTCATTTTCGACGCGGTGGTGCCGTTCAAATTTCGCCTGAGCGACCATGAGGTCGAGCAGGAGATCCAGGCCGCCGTGAAGCGGCTCGACAGCAGCTATTTTGCCGTCGTGCAGATCGACAGAGACTACACCAAGTAAAGGAGCAGACGCTATGACAGAGGAGATCCGAAAGCTCAAGGAGATCATCGACGGCAGCGACAACATCGTCTTCTTCGGCGGAGCAGGCGTCTCGACCGAGAGCGGCATCCCCGACTTCCGCAGCGTGGACGGACTCTACCGCCAGCAGTGGAGCGACCCGCCCGAAACGATCCTGAGCCACACCTACTACGAACGCTATCCCGAGAAATTCTTCGCCTTCTACCGCGCAAAGCTCCTCTGCCCCGACGCGAAGCCAAACGCCGCGCATCGTAAGCTCGCCGAGTGGGAGCGCGCGGGCAAGCTGAAGGCCGTCATCACGCAGAACATCGACGGACTCCATCAGGCCGCCGGCAGCAAGGAGGTCCTTGAGCTCCACGGCAGCACCCTGCGCAATTACTGCGAGAGGTGCGGCAAATTCTACGGCGTGGAGGCGATCACGCGCTCCACCGGCGTGCCGACGTGCTCCTGCGGCGGGCGCATCAAGCCCGATGTCGTGCTCTACGAGGAGGGGCTCAACGAGGATACGCTCTACAAGGCCGTGCGCTATATCGCCGAGGCCGACGTGCTCATCATCGCCGGCACCTCGCTCGCGGTCTACCCCGCGGCGGGTCTGGTAAACTACTACCGCGGCCACAAGCTCGTCGTCATCAACAAGACGCCGCTGAGCGATAAGACCCGCGCGGATCTGGTCATCACGGGCGCGGTCGGCGAGACGCTCGCGCAGGTATAAGCCCATCTTTTGGCGGCGGGAAAAAGCGGTGCAAAAACTTTTTCTTTTCCCGCAAAAAAAGGTTGACATTTGGCGTACAACAGGCTTATAATAGCGGAGCGGTCGTTTGAAAGACTGATGAAAATGCGGGTGTGCTGGAATTGGCAGACAGGCTAGCTTGAGGTGCTAGTGTTCGTATGGACGTGCGGGTTCAAGTCCCGCCATCCGCACCATCTTTTCTTCTGAGACTGCTTACGCGCGAGTGGTGGAATTGGCAGACTCGCTAGATTCAGGTTCTAGTGTCCTTCACGGACGTGCGGGTTCAAGTCCCGCCTCGCGCACCATGATTGATCCTTGAAAGCATTGAGCTTTCAAGGATTTTTTCTTTTCTTATCCGCCTCTACCCTTATTTTTACCCTTTATACCTTGGTCACACTATGGATATTACGTATGTACTCCGTGCGTATTATCGGTCAGCACCCACTTGACTTGCCCGATCCGCCGCCGTATAATCAGGACAAATTTCAACTGCAAAGGAGCAAGAGCATGAATAAGACCAACACTCCGTTCCGTTACGACTACGTCGGCAGCTTCCTGCGCCCCGCGGCACTCAAGCAGGCGCGCGCCGACTTTCAGAGCGGCAGGATCGACGCCGCAGCGCTCAAAGCCGTGGAGGACGACGCCATCCGTGATCTCGTCGCCAAGCAGAAAGCGGCGGGTTACCACGTCATCACCGATGGTGAGTTCCGCCGCGCGACCTGGCACCTCGATTTCATGTGGGGCTTCCACGGCGTCGGCCACACACCGACCAAGACCGGACTTCCGTTCCAGGGCGAGGCCGCGATGCTTGACGACACCTATCTTACGGGAAAGGTGAGCGTGGACGAGCATCCCTTTGTCGAACACTTCCGATTTGTCAAGGCGCTTGAGGACGAGAACACCGTCGCCAAGCTGACCATTCCCGCGCCCGCGCAGTTTTTGGAGCAGATGGTCATGCCCTTTGCGATGGAGAATACAAAGAGGTTCTACCCCTCCGTGCAGGAGCTGATGGATGACCTCGCCGCAGGCTACCGCAGGGTCATTGCAGATGTGTACGCCGCAGGCTGCCGCAACCTTCAATTCGACGATTGCAGCTGGGGGATGCTGGTCGATCCGCGCGCCTGCATGATCTTCGACACCGACGCCAAGGGTCTCGAGGAGATCAAGGAGCAGATGTTGACCATCAACAACATGGCGATCAGCGGTAAGCCGGACGACCTTGTTATCAATACGCATGTCTGCCGCGGCAACTTCCACTCGACCTATGCCAGCTCCGGCGCGTATGACAGCGTGGCGAAAACGCTGCTTGCGCGTGAGAATGTCAATGCCTATTACCTCGAGTTTGACGATGCTCGCAGCGGCGGCTTCGAGCCGTTGGCCTCTGTGAGTGGAGAGAAGAAGGTCGTGCTCGGTCTTGTGACGACCAAACGCCCCGAGCTGGAAAGCAAGGACGCGGTCATCGCGCGCATCCACGAGGCGGCAAAGTACCTGCCGCTCGACCGCCTGTGTCTGAGTCCGCAATGCGGCTTCGCCAGCTGCGAGATCGGCAACAAGCTGACGGAAGCGCAGCAGTGGGCCAAGCTCGCGCTGGTCAAGGAGATCGCCGAGGAGGTCTGGGGTTGAGTAAAATACCGTTGGGCAGGCCGCGCGGGCAGATGTCGGAATCCATGCTGACGGCTGCTTTCATCATTCTCTCCGGCGGCCTGCAGGACGCCTATACCTATCTCTGCCGCGGCAAGGTGTTTGCCAACGCGCAGACGGGCAACATCGTGCTCTTCAGCGCCTATCTCTTCGACGGCGACTGGGCGCACAGCCGGCGCTATCTTGTGCCGGTGCTCTCGTTCATGCTGGGTATTTTCGTGGCTGAGTGTATTCATCGGCATTTCAAGCACATGGAGAGGGTACACTGGCGGCAGCTCATTCTTTTGGCGGAGATCGTGCTGCTGTTCCTTGTCGGCTTTCTGCCGCAGGAGGGCAACACGGCTGCCAACGCGCTCGTTTCGTTCGTCTGCGCCATGCAGGTGCAGACCTTCCGCAAGGTGCGCGGCCACGCCTACGCGAGCACGATGTGCATCGGCAATATGCGCAGCGGCACGGAGGCGCTGTGCGTTTACTTCCACACGCGCGACCGCGAGGTGCTGCACAAAGCGCTGACCTACTTCGGCGTGATCGGACTTTTTGCCGTGGGCGCGGGTCTCGGCGCGCTGCTGACGGGAGCCTTTGCCGAACGCGGCATCTGGGTGTCCTGCGCACTGCTGGCGGTCAGCTTTCTCATCATGTTCATCCGTGAGGAGGAAGCGAAATGAGCCGTATGTTCCCGCCTATCGGCGACGCGGACAACGCAGCATAGCCCGTGATCAAAGAAAACGACTTACAAAAAACTCCCGACGCTTACTGCGTCGGGAGTTTTTTTACCTCGCGGGAACGATCGCCCAGCAGCATTTGCCGCAGGTGCTTGGCAGCGATGCTCAACGGCTGATTTTTTCGCTGGAACAGGATGCTGCGCGGTGCGATCGGCTCGTCCAGCGTGAGCGGATAGACGCCGGTGAGCTCCGGCACCGCCACGAGCATTTCGCGCGGGACAAACCCAATGCCGAGGTTGCAGCGCACAGCAGGAAGGACTTGATCGATGGTCTCTACCTCCACGTCAGGACTGAGCGGCAGGTCGTGCCGCAGAAAGAGGTCGGAATAGAAATCGTGGGACGATGTTCCCTCGGTGAGACTGACGATGGGATACGGAGAGCTTCTGCATAAGAGCGAGCAGCGCACGATCTCGCCCGCTATCTGCGTTTACATCGACGCAAACGGTCTGCATGAGCTCAACAACGAGCGCGGGCACGAGGCAGGAGACCTGATGCTGCGCTTCGTCGCGGATAGCCTGATGGAGCAGTTTCCGAAGGGCTCCCTTTACCGCGTCGGCGGAGACGAATTTGTCGTATTCCCCGCCCCGGCGGAGGGGCAGACCTGCGAGGACCGTATGCGCTCGGCCTCCGCGAGCATCACCGCGCAGGGCTACAGCATCTCTTACGGCATTGCCGCGCATGAGTCGGTGGTCGGACTGAGAGAGCTTGTCCGCGAGGCGGACGAGAAGATGCTTGAGAGCAAGCTCGCCTACTACGCCGAGCACGACCGCAGAGTACGGAAATAAAAAAGAGAAAAGGAGTAGTGGAGATATCCACTACTCCTTTTGTTGTGTGCCGGCAGCGCCGCCTTCCGACCGACCGTATGCTTATTCGGCCGCCGGCGCTTCGCTATCCTCCCACCTCCAGTTGCGCACCTCGGGCAGGTCGATGCCGTTGTCGCGGATGTACTGGCGGTGCTCGACGAGCTTATCCTGCATCTTCTGCACGAGGTAGGCGCCGCGGTTGCCGAGCTGCGGCAGGCGGCGGACCGTGTCGATGACGAGGTCAAAGCGGTCGATGTCGTTCAAAACGCGCATATCGAAGGGCGTGGTGATGGTACCCTCCTCCTTGTAGCCGCGCACATGGAGGTTGCGGTTGTGGCGGCGGTAGGTCAGCTCGTGGACGAGCGTGGGGTAGCCGTGGTAGGCAAAGATGATGGGCTTATCCTTGGTGAACAGGCCGTCGTACTCCTCGTCGGTCAGGCCGTGGGGATGCTCGGTGTGCGGCTGGAGCTTCATCAGGTCCACCACATTCACCACGCGGAGCTTCAGCTCCGGCAGCTCGCGGCGCAGGATGCTGACGGCGGCGAGCGTTTCGAGCGTGGGCGTATCGCCGCAGCAGGCCATGACGACATCCGGCTCCTGCCCCTGGTCGTTCGAGGCCCAGCTCCAGATGCCGATGCCCTGCGAGCAGTGCTTGACCGCCTGCTCCATCGTCAGCCACTGGGGGCGCGGGTGCTTGCTCGCCACAATGATGTTCACATAGTTGCGGCTCTTGATGCAGTGGTCAAAGCAGGAGAGCAGGCAGTTGGCATCCGGCGGCAGATACATGCGCACGACATCGGCCTTCTTGTTGGCCGCATGGTCGAGGAATCCGGGGTCCTGATGCGTAAAGCCGTTGTGGTCCTGCTGCCAGACATTTGAGGCGAGGATGTAGTTGAGCGAGGCGATGTCCTGCCGCCACGGCAGCTCGCTGCACATCTTGAGCCACTTGGCGTGCTGGGCGAACATGGAGTCCACGATGCGGATGAACGCCTCATAGCTGTCAAAAAAGCCGTGGCGTCCCGTGAGCAGGTAGCCCTCCAAAAAGCCCTCGCAGAAGTGCTCGGAGAGCATGGAGTCCATCACGCGGCCGTCGGGGTCGAGATGGTCGTCGATGCCGGGAAGCTGCTCGTCGAGGAAGCGGCGGCCTGTGACCTCAAAGACCGCCTGTAAGCGGTTTGACGCGGTTTCGTCCGGCGCGAAAATGCGGAAGTTACGCGCGTCCATGTTGAGCTTCATCACGTCGCGCACATAGGTGCCGAGGACATACATATCCTGCGCCTCGACCGCGCCGGGGGCTTTGACCTCCACGGCATAGTCGCGAAAATCGGGCGTGCGCAGATCGCGCAGCAGCAGTCCTCCGTTCGTGTGGGGGTTCGCGCCCATGCGGCGCTTGCCCGTCGGCGGGAAGGCGGCGATCAGCTCGACGGGCGTGCCGTCGGCATTGAAGAGCTCCTCGGGCTTGTAGCTGCGCAGCCACTCCTCCAGCTCGGCAAGGTGGCGGTCAGTGTCCGCGCCCAGAGAGATGGGCACCTGATGGGCGCGCCAGCAGCCCTCGACGGGCAGGCCGTCGACCTCCTTCGGCCCCGTCCAGCCCTTGGGGGTACGCAGCACGAGCATCGGCCAGCGCGGGCGCTTCGCCTCGCCGCTCTTGCGCGCGGTGCGCTGGATGCGCCTAATCTCGCGGATCGCCCAGTCGAGCGCCGCAGCCATCTGCTGGTGCATTGCCATGGGCTCATCGCCCTCGACGAAGCGCGGCTCCCAGCCGCAGCCGCGGAAGAAGCTCTCGACCTCCCCGTGGCTCATGCGGGAGAAGATGGTGGGGTTGGCGATCTTGAAGCCGTTGAGGTGCAAAATCGGCAGCACCGCGCCGTCGGTGATGGGGTTCATGAACTTGTTTCCGTGCCACGAGGTCGCAAGCGGTCCTGTCTCCGCCTCGCCGTCGCCGACCACGCAGGCGGCGATCAGATCGGGATTGTCCGCCACCGCGCCGAAGGCGTGGGCGAGGGAGTAGCCCAGCTCACCGCCCTCGTGAATGGAGCCGGGGGTCTCGGGCGCAACATGGCTCGGGATGCCGCCGGGGAAAGAAAAGCGCTTGAAGAGCTTCTGCATGCCCTCCTTATCGCGGGTGATGTTGGGGTAGACCTCGGTGTAGCTGCCGTCGAGCCAGTCCTGCGCGACCATGGCGTTGCCGCCGTGGCCGGGACCGGAGAGGTAGATCATATCGAGGTCGTCGCGCTTGATAACGCGGTTCAAGTGCGTGTAGATGAAGTTCTGGCCCGGGCAGGTGCCCCAGTGGCCGACGATGGTCTGCTTGAGGTCGCTCTTTTTGAGCGGGCGCTCAAGCAGGGGGTTATCGAGCAGGTAGAGCTGGCAGGCGGTCAGGTAGTTCGCGGCGCGCCAGTAGGCATCGAGCTGCCAGAGCTCCTGCCGGTTCAACGGCGGCTTTTTGGAAAGCCGCGCGGCCTTCAGTACGGACATAAAATACTTACCTCCTTTATCATTGCGCCGCCGCGAAAGGATGATAGGTCTCCGCGGCAGCTTGCTTCCGCTTGGTTTCACAGTGACAGGATACCACAAAAGACGCCGTCTGTAAAGCAGACTCTTTCCGTATCGGGCCGCGCCGCCTGTGCCGCGCCGCACAAGCAGGGAAACAGGAATTTAGGCTGCCGAAGGCAAGAGCCTCCGGCAGCCTAAAGGGAGCAATCAATTTGGTTCAAATGGCGCGGGCGCACCCTCTGTGCAAAGGCGGCAGCCCCGCTCACCAGACTCCGTAGACCAGCGCCGTGCTGCGCTGCCCCTCTCTGCGCTCCGCGCGTACAGCATCGCCAGCGTCACGCCGATGACGATGGGCGGCAGGGTCAAAATGCGCACCGTAAGGTGCAACAGCTCCGCTGCGCGCCCCTTCCCTTCTTTTTTCATGTCTCGAAGCCCATCATGATGCCGCCGCGCTCGGCATAGTAGCTGCACAGGCCCCTGAGCGGATACCGCCGCACATCGGCATTGGGAAAGCGGCGGCGGAGCTCCGTATACAGCTCCAGCGAAAACGCGGCGTTCCCGCAATGCCCGATGCGCACGCTGCCGCCCTTGTAGCCGAGCCGCTCCATCTCCTGCAATAAAAATTCCTGCGTTTTCCTCTCGCCGCGGCACTTGCCGAGCATCTCGAGCGTTCCCTCCGCGCTCGCCTGTCCGACGGCGCGGATGCCGAGCACGCCCGCCGCCGTCGCCGCGAGCTTGCTGATGCGCCCGTTCTGCGCGAGATTGTGCATCGACTCCAAGGAAAAGAGCAGGTGCGTGTGCCGTTGCAGCTCCTCCACAACGCGGCACACCTCGTCAAACGATGCGCCGCCGCGCTGCGCGGAGGCTGCCTTTTCCAGCAGCAGCATCGTCTCCGGCCCCGCCGAGAGCGTATCCACGACGCGGATGCGGCGGGAGGGGTCGCGTTCCTCGCAGCCTTGCTTCGCCACGCACGCGGCGCTGTAGCTGCCGGAGAGGCTGCTTGTGATCGTAAAGGCGAGAACATCCCCACTCTCGCCGAAGGCTTTTTCCCAGTCGGCAACATTCGGGCAAGCGCTGTAGGAGCGCCCCTTGGTCGCGCGGAGCGTCGCGACCATCGCGTCGACGTCGAGCCGGGCGTCATCGCGAAATTCCTCCGTCTCAGTGCGAAGGGTGAGCGGAACGCTGACAAAATCAACCCCATCCAATGAAAGAAGGTCGCAGCTCGAGTCTGCGACAAGGCGAATCTGACTCATAGTTATCCTCCAAAAAAGAAAACTGCTGTTGCCGGCACCGTCTGCCGACAACGACAGTCTAACAGTTTTCCACTATTGCGTCAACCGTTTTTCAAAAACTGATTGAATTATTTTGCAAAGCCGTTGAACTTTGTGCAGAAAGCCGCTATAATGGCATCATGGATAATAATTTACAAAGCAAAATGGCGGCGGATATCGCCCCCTTCCGCCTGCCGCGCTACGCGCAGATCCCCGACATTGGGCTGTATCTGGAGCAGGTGGTGCGTTATGTCAACGCCTATCTCGCGCCGCTCGGCGAGCCGGAGCTGTCACCCTCGATGGTGAGCAACTACGTCAAGCAGCGCTTGATCCCCGCGCCCCAAAAAAAGGTCTACACGGCCGAGCAGCTCGCACGGCTGATGTTCATTGCCGCGGTCAAGCCTGTCGTCCCCCTCGAGGGACTTCGCCTGATGTTTGGCATACAGGAGGGCAGCTATGCTCTCTGCACGGCGTATGACTACTTCTGCGACGAATTTGAGAATATGCTCTTTGCAGCCTTCGGCGTCGCTCCCGCGGCGCAGGGGCTTGGCGAGACGCGCTCGGCCGCGAAGGACCTTCTTCGCAACACCGTCTCAGCCATCGTCAACAAGATCTACCTCGACCGCTACCTGAGCGACTATCAAGATCGGCTCGCGCAGGAGCGCTCCTCCTCGGAGGCTGTTCCCCAAGAAACGGAGCGCTTGTGCGCAGAGAAAAAATAACACCTCAGCTAAAAAATTCCGCAAAGGAGAGTGCAATGAACAACGAAACCCGAAAGGAAACACAGGTATTACCGAAGGACGTCCGCTACGTTGGGGCGGATGACCTCACCTTGCCCCTTTTTGAAAACCAGTACCCTGTCCAGCCGATGGGCGTGAGCTACAACTCTTACCTTATTTTAGACGAAAAGATCGCCGTCATGGACAGCGTGGATGCCCGCGCGGCGGACGAATGGCTCGCCAAGCTCGCGCACGAGCTGGACGGGCGCAGTCCGGACTACCTCGTTATCTCGCACATGGAGCCGGACCACTCCGGCAGCATCCTGCGCCTTGCGGAGAAATATCAGGAAATGAAGCTCGTCGGCAACACCAAGACCTTCACAATGCTCCGCCAGTTCTTCGGCGCGAAAGCACCGACAGACGACCGCTTGCTGGAGGTCGGCGAGGGTGAAACGCTCCCCCTCGGCGCGCATACGCTTCATTTTATGCTCGCCCCGATGGTCCACTGGCCCGAGGTGATGGTCGCCTACGAGGAAACAGAGAAGCTCCTCTTCTCCGCCGACGCCTTCGGGCGCTTCGGCTCGCTGGGGCGCACCGCCAACGCGCCGTGGGCGCCGCAGGCACGGCGCTACTACTACAACATCGTCGGCAAGTACGGCGCGCAGGTACAGGCACTGCTGAAAAAGGCGTCCGCGCTGGAGATCAAAACGGTCTGCCCGCTCCACGGACCCGTGCTGACGGGCGAAGCACTCGGCGAGGCCCTGCGCCTCTACGACCTGTGGTCGCGCTGGCAGAGCGAGTCGCCGGATGATATTCTTCTCGCCCACGCCTCCATTCACGGCAACACCGCCCGCGCAGCGGAGCTTTTTAAGCAAAAGCTGGAAGCGAAAGGCGCGCGGGTCACGCTCTGCGACCTGACGACGACCGAAGTCTCCTACGCGGTGGCGAACGCCTTCTACTGCGGTAAGCTCGTACTGGCCTGCTCGACCTATGACGGCGGACTGTTCCCTCCCATGGAGGAATTTCTGAGCCACCTGCAAGCCAAGGGCTTCCGCAGCCGCACGGTGGGCCTGATGGAAAACGGCTCGTGGGCGCCCGCTGCTGCGCGGCTGATGCGCGCAAAGCTCGAGGAAATGAAGGACCTGCGCGTGTGCGGCACCGTGGTGTCGCTGCGCAGCGCGCTCGGCCCTGCAAACGAAGCGCAGATGGAAGCGCTGACCACGGAGCTGTGCGCGAAATAAACATATAGGAGCGGTGATCTGATGATGCACTACCTACTGATCCTGCTGATCGGCTATCTGCTCGGCTGCTCGAACATGGCGGTTTACCTCGCCGCCGCACAGAACGTCGATCTGCGCTCCGGCGGCAGCGGAAACCCCGGCGCCTCCAACGCGCTGATCCTGATGGGCTGGCGCGCGGGGCTGCTCGTAGGTGCGCATGACATTGCCAAGGCGGTCCTCGCCGTGCTGCTGTGCCGACTGCTTTTTCCCGCCGTTCCGCTCGCGGGCGCTCTATCGGGCGCCGCCTGCGTCGTCGGGCACATGTTCCCGTTCTATATGCGCTTTCACGGGGGAAAGGGCTTTGCCGCCTATCTCGGCATGACGCTCGCCTTAAACTGGCGCTTTGCGCTCCTGCTGCTTCTTGCCGTCTCGCTCATCACGCTTGTGACCGATTACGTCGTCCTCGGGACAATGACGACCGTCATCAGCGTCCCGCTCTACAGCGCATGGAGCGGCAGCGGGACCACCGCGCTGCTCCTCCTGCCCCTTTCGGCGATCATCATTTATAAGCACAGGGATAACCTTGTGCGCATCTGTCGGGGGACAGAGATCGGGCTGCGCAGCGCCCACCGCGGAGACCACCGCAAAAGCACGCAGAGCGGACCGCCGCGCCCGTAGGCGCTTTCGCGCGGTGGAGCGCAGCCGCCATACAAAAAGCATCGGAAAAAGGGAGCGAGTGCCCTTTTTCCGATGCTTTTTTCGTCTCCTCCCGCGCCGCCGTGAGCTTATCCCGCACGCCGGGTGCAGCGTCCCGCGGACGACGCGCCCGCCGTCTTACCCTGTGTACAGGAGCAGTCCGACGGAGTCCGTGCCGTCCGGCAGGAAGGGGATCCCCGCGCCCGTGCGCGAGCGCTGGAAATAAAGATCCTCGCCGGAGGGGGAAATGAGGATCGGGAAGCTCGCGTCGATCTCGTCGCCGCTGTCGGCGGAGAGCTTCAGATACAGGCAGTCGTCCTCCATGCGCCACACGCCGAGGTAGTCCTGCTTGATGTAGCCCGCGGGAGAGTAGTATAGGTCGGCTGTTCCCGCATACTCGGGGCCGGCATCGCCGCCGCGCAGCTCCAGCACCCAGCTGTCGCAGAGCCACGAGGTGTCGGCCAGTCCAAGCTCCGTGGGAGGCCACCACCAATCATCGCCGGACGGCTCCCAGCCCTCGGGATAGTCAAGACCGGTCGTGTAGCCGTAGATCGCAAAGTCATATAGCATCGGCGCTCCGGCCTCATCGGTCGGCAGGATGAGATTGCCGTAGCCGTCCTCCTGCGGGTACCAGATCGCCGCCACGCCGTCGTTGGTCACAAGGTTGACCTCCTTGTCCGGCTCCTCGGGATCGACGAACACCAGCACGGGCTCGGCGTATTCCTCGCGGTAGAGCACTTCGTCCGCCACCGGATGCAGGCCGTTGCCCATCATCTGCCAAGTCACATGGTTTACGGCAAGGCTGGTGTTCTCATCGCGCGGGACGATGCAGAAGAGCTTGCCGTAGCCCGCGCCGAGGACGCGCTCGGATGGGATCTCCAGCAGAAACGGCAGCTCAGAGGTCAAATCCGCACAGTTTTCGCGCAGCCAGTCCGTCAGCTCGGTTTGGTCGCCCTTCTCGCGGAGGCCAAGATAGGCCGCCGCGCCGGTGAGCCGGCCGTCGTATTCCAGATCGCCGCGCACCCGCGCGAGCGATTCCGCTCCGTCTACCGTTTCCTCGCTGTCCGCGGCGGGCTGCCCCTGCTTCAGAGCGTCGATCGACGCCTTGACGGGCGGATCGCCCCCGTCATTCGGCTTTGCTTTGTTGGCTTTGCTGCAGCCGGCAAGGCCGAGCAGCAGGATGGGACACAGGATCGCCGCGCAAATGCGGCGCTTCAGTGTTTGCTTCACAGTAATTCCTCCTCAGAACGATCCGCTGCGGCCGTGGCCGCCGCCCCCGCTGCAGCTCGAGGTGCTTCCTCCTCCGCCGCCGTCGGAGCTCTCGCTCTTGATCTTCGTTCGTGTTTCGGTCGTATACATAAAGCGGTCGCTGCTTTCCGTCAGCGTCAGCCCCTCGCCGGTGACGTATTCATCCGCCGCCGCGCCGCGCCGGACGGTCTTCATGTTCATTTTAAGCACCTTGCAAACACCGCTCGCGATCAGGCAGGAGACGATCACGACGATCGCGATCACCGCCCACGGACTTTCCCGCACGGGCTTGCCTGCCTCGGCAAGGCTCAGATACTCGTCGCAGGCGGTCAGGTACTCGGCAGCACCGATGTACCAGTTGCCGTCGCTGAACTGGCCTAAAAAGCGTCCCTCCAGCTGCTCCGCGCCATACTCATTGATGGCGTAGGCGGCATTTTCGCCATAGATGAACATGGCATATTTGCGGTTCTGCATACTCAGCAGGACGATCACGCCGTCACGCCCATCCCCCATGCCGAGCTGCTTATCGTGGTAGAACCGATAGGTCCCCTCGTAGACGTCGCCTCCTTGGCTGTACACCTTATAATCGTCCACGAAGGCAACATAAACGCCGCAGTTGTGGCGCGTGGAGATCTCCTCCGCGCGTGCCTCCAGCTTCGTCCTGCTATCGGATGAGAGGCAGCCGGCGAGGTCGAATATGTACCGCATGGACGATGTGTCCGGCTCCAAGATCTCTGTGATCTCGGGCGGCGAGGTCTCCGTCTCGTCCGGCGCGTCCGCACCGCCTGTGACATCCGGCGAGGCGTTTTCGCGGATATAGTCCTCCACGCTCTCCGCCATCGCGTTCACCGCCTGCGAGAGCGCTGTGGCGCTCATGTTCATGTCCTCGCCGTTCCACGCGCGCTCGACCATATAAGGCTTTACCGCGTTGTATACAGCGTCGGACAGCTCCTGTGCGCTGCCCCGCGCCTCATCGAGGAAGGCATACACGCACCAATCCGTCTCCGAGAGCGTGTAGGCGCCATTCTCCGTGCCGCGCAGCAGCAGCGTCAGCGAGACGCCTTCCTTCCACTCACCGCAGCCATAACCGGAATTCTCATAGACGTATGCCGCAATGTCCGCGGCGCTCGTGTCGGCATCCACATCCTCGTCGGTGAAGGCATCCACCCGCAGATCGACGCCAAGCTCCTGCGTGAGCCGAGGGAGCGTCTGCTCCGCCGCGTAGCTCAGCTCCACGGAGCCGAGCTGCTCCGTCTCATCGTAGAACACGCCATACTCGATCGCCGCCAGGGCGGGAACGCACAATGCAGGCAAGAGCAGCAGCGAGAGCAGCAAGACTGTAATTTTTCTCTTCATGTCCGCCCTCCTATCGCAGCAGTGTCATGGCCAAAAACGAGCCGATGGCGGACAGCGGCACGGCAATGGCGAAGAACATCGCCCAATACCGCCCCTTATCCACAGGCAGGTCGCCCACGAGCTTTCCGGTCTGTCCGTTCATGGCAAAAAGGAAGTCCTTGCCGTGCCATTTCGTATTGAGCATCCACACGGGCATGAGCGCGTAGTGAACCTTGCCGCGCTTGATCGTTGTATTGCTCTCCCGTGCCGAGCAGGTCTCATAACCCGACACAGTCTTTTCCAGCGCGCTTCTCAGCGTACCTGCACAGCGCGAATCGGCGCGCTGGCGGCTGTCCTCCGCCGTCACATCGAACTTGTCGGCAAGGAAGCCCGGAAGATAGGCTGTCGAGAAGGGCTTCAGCTCGCTGTAATCATACGGCTCGATGGAGTCCATGTGCTCATCCGGCATCTTTTCCGATCCGTCCACGGGGATCTTTTCAAAGGCCAGACTTCCGGCGCGGTAGGCGTCGTAGTGATCCGTCTCCGTGATTCGATAGTCTCCGCTTTTGTATGTGCGCGAGCGGGTGGCGTCGAAGTGCGCGTCGCCCTCCGCCTCGCCGCTGAACATCCAAAACGGAACATAGACGCCGCTGATCTCCTGCAGATGATTTTCGCTGGAAAAGCTCTTCGGCAGGAACACCTTACCCTTATAATGCTGCTTGAGCCTTTGGATCGCGTCCTCGCGGCTGAGCTTGAAGGGGATCACGAAGTCCGGCTTCAGCGTGCCCGCAAACTGCCCCGGTACGACCGTGGGGTTGCCGCAGTAGGGGCAGGAGGTCGCGGCGGTGGTCGCGTCACAGATGAGCTGCGCGCCGCAGCTCGGGCAGTTATAGGCCTTCATGCCCTCGCCCTCCGCGCCCCAGTCGGTGCTGAGGTCTGACATATCCCACTCGCTCCCCTCGGCGGTTTTCTTTTCCGCAGCAGCCTTTTCCTCGGCGGACTGCTGCGCTGCCGCAGCCTTGCCCTCCTTCTCCGCGTAGAGCGCCTCGATCTGCGCCACATCGTAGCTCGCGCCGCAGTAGTCGCACTCCAGCTTGCCGGACGCGCCGACAAAGTGCAGCGGGCCGGTACAAGTCGGACATTTGTAGTTGGTCACCTGTGCTGGCATAGCGTACTTCTCCTCCCTATTCCGCCCCTCGCTTACTGCGGACGGGGCGAGCCGCAGTACTCACAGAATTTTCCGCTGTTCTGTCCGCCGCAGGCGGGGCAGACCCACGGACCGGCCGCCGCTGCCGCCGGGGCGGGCGCGGGCTCCTCCTGCATGGCGGGCTGCGCCGCAGCGCCGCCACGGGCAGTCTCCATCACCTGCTGCAGCGCCGCGCGGATCTCGTCGCCCATTTCGCGGTACTTGCGGTATTCCATGCTGTTCTCCGGGTCGAAGTTGACGGGTGCAACATTCATCGTCTGCCCCATCATCGTCCGGCCCATGGGCTGCGGACGCCCCGCCATGGGCCGCTGCATCTGGCCCGCCATCGGGCGCTGCCCCATCATCGGGCGCTGCACGGTGCTTTGCGGCTCAATGTACACAGAGCTGTCGTTGAGGCGGAAGCGCATCTCGTCAAAATAGGGGTGATTGACGGAAATGATGATGTCAAAGTCGTAGGAATACTCATAGCGGGGCGGGACGTAGCTGACTTCCTTGCCGTCCGCGTCCTCGCGCATCTGCTCGGTGCGGCTCTCGTCGATGTCCACGCGGCAGCCGGTCAGCGCCGTGTAGTCCAGAATATCCGGGTTGGCGTCCGCCAGGTCGCGGGCGCGGGTGACGGTGAACCAGCGGTGCTCCTCGTCCAGCAGAAGCTTCCAGTCCTCACCGTAGGAGCGGGTGGTGCGGAACTGCGCCGCCCGTTCCCGGTTCTTCTCACGGTAGGCAAGCTGCTCCTTGATCTCGCTTACGGTGGAGCTGCGGCGGTCGCTGAACCAAGGCGAGAGCTTTTTCGCGCAGTCCTTGCAGAGATTGCCGTCCTCGAGCTTGCGATTGCCGAGCAGGCCGATCTTCTCGCCGCAGATGTCGCAGTATTTTTTATCAAACAGTCCCATGCTCTTATTCTCCGTTTTCTTAATTTTCAGGGAAAGCCCTGTCAGTCGGCGTTTTCGCCGTCGTGCTGATGCAGGATGTAGTCCGGGTTTTCCATATTGCCGCCGTCCATGATCTGATCGGTCACGAAGTGCCTATAAAGTCCCGAGAGCACGATGCCGACCGCGATGCCGGCGATAAACAGCCAGAGCAATTTTCGCTTCATTCTATCTCAGCCTCCGAAGGGCTTGCCGCAGTTGGAGCAGAATTTGCCGCTGTTCTTCGTGCCGCACGCGCAGGTCCACTCGCCGGCGGGCGCGGGCTTGCCGCAGTTCGAGCAGAACTTGCCCGTGTTCTTCGCGCCGCAGCTGCACGTCCACTCGTTCGCGCTCACCGGAGCCGGCTTGCCGCAGTTCGCGCAGAACTTGCCCGTGTTGCCCGTCTGGCCGCAGCTGCAAGTCCAGCCCTGTACGGCGGGGGCCGGAGCGGGAGTGGGCTGCGCCGCCTGCTGCTGCGCGCCCTGCTGATAGAGGGTGCCCATCTGCGCGCCTGCCATGCCGCCGGCCATGCCCATGCCCATGAACGCGCCGACCGCGCCGTTCGGGTTCGCCGCCGCCGTCTTCATCGCGTCGCCGGTCGCGCCCGCAAGGTGCGCCGCCGCACGGGTCGGGTCCATGAACGCCGCGTTGCGCTGCATCTCCTTGATCATCTTCTCGTCTTCCTCGTTCGCCGTGACGGAGGAAACGCCGAAGGAGACGACCTCGATGCCGCGCAGGTCGCGCCACTTGGCGCTCAGCGCCTCGTTGAGCGCGTCCGCCAGCTCGACCGTGTGGCCGGGCAGCGCGGAGTAGCGGATGCCCATTTCGCTGATCTTCGCGAACGCGGGCTGGAGCGCGGTGAGCAGCTCGGTCTTGAGCTGGCTGTCGAGGTTCGAGCGGTCATAGTCCTCGCTCACGTTGCCGCAGACGTTCGTGTAGAACAGCAGCGGGTTGGCGATATGATAGCTGTACTCGCCGAAGCAGCGGATGCCCACGTCGATGTCGATCGCCGCGCGCTGGTCGACCACGCGGAACGGAACGGGAGACGCCGTGCCGTACTTGTTGCCGATGAGCTCCTTCGTGTTGAAGTAGTAGACGCGCTGATCCTTGGGCGCTTCGCCGCCGAAGGTGAAACGCTTGCCGATGTTGCGGAAAACGTCGCCGATGCCGTCGCCGAGCTTGCCCGAGAAGATGCTCGGCTCGGTGGAGGTATCATAGAGAAATTCGCCCGGCTCGGCGCAGACCTCCACGACCTTGCCCTGCTCGACGATGAGCATGCACTGGCCGTCCGCCACGGCGATTATCGAGCCGTTGGTGATGATGTTCTCGTCGCCCTTGTAGTTGCTCGAACGGCCCGTGACCTTCTTATGGCCCTTGGTCGCCAGAATGTTTGCGGGCATCGCTTCACAGTAGAAGTATTCCTTCCACTGGTCGGCCATCACGCCGCCTGCCGCGCCCGCGATCGCTTTGATGAGTCCCATAGTTCTTTTCTCCTTTTTTCAAATATTTCTATATTTTCAGGTCAATATCGGTACGCCTTATTTTAGGCGGCTTCCACATTCCGGACAGTACACAGAAGGTCTTCCGTCCGTGGGCTGCCAGCCGCACTTCCCGCAGGCCGCAGGGCGCACTCCGCCGCATTCGGTGCAGAAATTCCCCTCGTTTTCCGTTTTGCAGTCGGGGCAGACCCACACCCTCGCGGATTGCTCCGGCTGCTCGGACCTCTCAGTGTAGATCACATCCTTCCCGCTGCATTCCGTGCCGTCCTTCGTCAGCCAGATCATCCCCGTGTTGCCGGTAAGATAGCCGTAAAAGGCGTTTTCGCTCGTGCTGAAGCGCAAATTGCAAAACGTTCCGGAGATCGTAACCTTCTCCTTTCCGCGCAAGAGCTCCACTTGGCCGGTGGAATATACCCACATCTTAGCCTCAAACTCCGGTTCGCCGTTGACCGACAGGCTCATATCGGACTCGCTCTCAGCCCCTCCGCCGCGCTCGACCTTCATGACGATGGTGCCGTCGCGGCTCTGCCATGTCCCTGCATAGGGAGTCTGATCCTCCGGCGTGTACATCATGTCCGGGCCGTCCAGCATGTGCTCCGGCGGCGGCTCCTTCGGGCCTCCGCAGCCCGTCATTCCCGTAAAAATCATGAGCAGCAGCACACCTCCTATCCAAAATCGCCGCTTCATACGCACCTCCCTCGCTTTAGGTGTTTTCTACCGGGTGGTCATAGAAGGATCGACCGCAGCTTTACGCCCACGGGTCCTGCGAGGCCGGTATCCGGATACCGCTGAGCGGGCTGGAATACTCCCAGAGGAACCACTCGCCCGTCGACGGCTTCTGCCGCAGCTTCACCGGGCGCGGCGCGTCCGCGCCCGCCGTCTGCAAAAACACGCGCAGATAGCCCTCCTCCACATCCTGCGGCCGTTGGTCGGGCAGGACGGTGAGCGTGTAGGGGGCCGTGGGCCTGTAGCCGTTCTGCGGCGTCGCACCGTCGAAGTATGCAAGCGGCAGATATTCCTTGCCGCGCAGACGGTCGCGCAGGAACTGGCTGTCGTAGGGCGTCATGGGACGGGGACCACGCAGCAGATCCATCGCGGCCACGCCGTCGTTTGGGCTTTTGGTGTACAGGTTCAAGGCGCACAGGAACCCGGCGCAGACCTCCTCCGGCGTGCTGCGGGGGAGCGCCTGAAATTCCGCGAGCGTCGCGGGCAGAGTGTTGAGCTTGACTTGCATTGTGCTTTCCTCCTTATAATTTTTATGCTTCGACCACCAAGCGTCCCTCGACCTCGCGGCTGAGGTGCTGGTTCACCGTCAGGTATTCCTCCACCACGTCCCGGGCGGAGGTGGACAGCACCCGGATCTTGCCGTTTTGCTCCGCCTCCTCGAGCGTAATATTCAAAAACGGCTTGAGGTTATTGTAATGGTACTTCTGCATCGCCACGGAATAGAGCCGATCGGCGTGCAGCACCTCGCCGTCCAGCGTCAGCTCGCGAAACACCTGCCCGCTCCTCGACCAGACGATGCGCATTCCGTGGGAAAACTGGTAGAACTCCGTGTGCTCCCCCTGGAATGCCTCGTCCCGCAGAATATGGCGGATCATCCGCTCGAGCTGGGTGCCGGTGACCTTGAGCATATACACCGCGTCGTCATAGGGCAGGCACTCCACAAGGTCGGCGTAGTGGACCACGGGCCCGAGGGAATAGCTGCGGATCGCACCCGAGCCCATCAGCATCAGATCGATGCCGAAGCTGTCGCGCAGAATGTCGGCGATGAGGTCGCCGAGCGCTGTTTCCTGATTGCGCTTTGGATGGGTCAGCTCGCAGGAAAAGCGGGTGATGATGCGGTCGTACTTCTCTGAGGTCACGCTCTTGTAGTGCTGGATAAAGCGCTCCAGCTCCTCGTCGCGCGGGCAGTGCATATCGTCGATGGGAACCATCCGCCAGGTAAAGGTGTCGATGGCGTTGAGGTCGGTGTCCACCATGATGTCGAAGCGGCCGATCTCGTCGGTGCCTGTGCCCGCCTGCACGATGTAAATATCGTTGACCTTGGCGGGCTCCTCTAATTTTGTGTGGCTGTGTCCGCCGATGATGACGTCCACGCCCCAGTCGGGGTCAAGCAGCGCGGCGAGCTTCTTGTCCTCCTCAAAGCCGATGTGGGTGAGCAGCACGGTGAAGTCGATGTCGATGGCGTTGTAGGCGTTGCAGATGTTGCCCACCTCGCGCGCCGCCTCGCCGATGTCTACGAAGGAGCCGATCAGCTCGTCGTTCTTCGTCGCCGCCAGCACCTCCTCCGTGATGATGCCGATGAAGAGGATCTTCATGCCGTCGATGTGCGCGATCCAGAACGGCCGAAACATCCGCCTGCCGTTGGACTTGATGTGCAGGTTGGCATTGATGATGGGAAAGTCCGCGCACTTTTCAAGGAACAGCAGATGCGCGAGGCCGTAGTCGACCTCGTGGTTGCCGATGGTCGCCACATCGGGACCCATTAGGTTCATGATGCCGATGGTAGATGTGCCCTTATACTCCGAGTCGATGACGCTGCCGCGAAACATATCGCCCGCGATGGCGTAGATCACATTTTTCTCCTCACGCCGAACCTTGTTGACATAGCCCGAGAGCAGCGACACGCCGCCCACCAGTCTCTCGTCGATCCGCTCGGCGAGGAAGTCGCCATGCATATCGTTGGAGTGCAGGATCGTCAGCTTTTTCAAGTTCTTCATATACTCCCCCCTATTCCGCCGCATACCGTTTTCCTCTTTTCAAAAAGCTCCCTTGTTTTCTCTTCTCGGGTGGCGTCCTGCAAACACAGTCGGAATATGATAGAATTACAGAATAATTTGTTTGCCTCCCGCACCCTCCCGACTCTTCCGTATCACTTTTTTTATACCATATTTTTCCACCCTTGTCTGTCCCCTAAATCCTTCAAATTGGGTACATGACGGCAAAAAATTTTAAGAAATTTCGAAAATAACCCTCCTCTTTTGCAAACACAAGTTCTGTTTTGGAGGTCTCCTTATGAAAAAGCGCCTTCTCTCTCTTCTGCTGCTCTGCACCCTTGTTTTTGCTCTCTCCGGCTGCGGGGAAAAAACGCTGCTGAATAAAAAGAAGCCTGTCTCCCTGTCCTTCTGGCACGTTTACGGCGAGCAGGCAGGCTCGCCCATGGACCTTCTGGTGCAGGAATTCAACCGCACCGTGGGACAGGAGCGCGGCGTGCAGGTGAAGGTCACCGGCATGAGCAGCGCGTCCCAGATCGGCGGCTATCTGAAGGAGGCGCAGAGCGGCGGCAAGGGCGTGCAGTAGATGCCCGACCTCTTTACCTGCCACATCATCGACGCGCTGGAGCTTGGCGAGGATAATCTTGTGCCTTGGGACGAGCAGTTCACCCCCGACGAACTCTCCGACTTCATCCCCGGCTTTCTCTCCGACGGCACGGCGGAGGACGGCAGGCTGCTGATCTTCCCCGTTTCCAAGTCCACGCAGCTTCTGATGTGCAACGGCAGCGGCTTCGACCGCTTTTCCGCCGCCACCGGCGTCGGCTATGAGGACCTCGCCACATGGGAGGGCTTCTACGATGCCGCGGGCAGGTTCTATGACTGGTCGGGCAAGCCCTTCTGTGCGCTGGATTATCCCATCTGCGCCGTGGAGCTCTGCGCCATGGAGCGCGGCAGTGGGGATTTCTACACGGAAAACGGCTGGTACGATACCGACAATGCCGTATTTAAGGAGAGCTGGATGCAGTTCGCCCGATCCCTCGCGCAGGGCCATGTGGTGGTCTCCGACCTCTACTCCAACACTCAGGTGATGACCGGCGACGTGCTCTCCGGACTCGGCTCCTCCGCGGCGATCCTCTATCCAACAACCGAAGCTCCTGCTCCGATCTTGGCCACTGAAACGCACCATTGTTTAACCGCTTGTAGAGCAGTACATACCCATCCCCTGAGAAATACAGCACTTTGATCCGGTCTGTCCGCTGCCCGCAAAACAGAAACAGGCTGTCCTCACACAGTGGCGCCCCGAATTGCTGTGACACGATGGCGGCAAGACCGTCTATGCCCCGGCGCATATCCGTATAGCCGCAAGCCACATAGTATTTCTCTACCCGACTCAGGTCTATCATGTTTGCTGCAGCGAACGCAGGACTGCGGCGACTGCATCTATGTCCACATGTCCCGGCAGTGCCATGCTGGCTCCATGATACTCTATCCGCAGTTCATCCGGCTTCTCACGATCTTCTAACGCCACAAGCTGCGGGATCCCGCGTTCCATTGCGGACTCGCGCAGTTTTTTCAGCCAATAGTAATTGCTCTTTTCGCTGATCCCTTGCTGCGCACAGAATTCCCGATTATTCAAGGGGCTATCTTTGCGCTGCTGCATAAGCTGCCGCCACTGTTCCACTCGGTATGCTTCTCGTACTTGCATGACTTCTGTCATCCCTTATTCCTCCCATTCTCTCGAAAAACTTATAGGAAGTTTTTCGACATATGGGAAGATTTTCGCACACCTTTCTCCTTTGTTCCAGCCGTGCCATTATTGAGCGCTTACCGCTCTTCTCTGCTTGGACATTATACTTGAGCTTTCGACCGGAGTAATCGGCACCTCCCTCTGTCTGACGGTTCACCGCGTCACTCTTTTGAACTGATACATCTCCTTATAAAAGAATAGAGCGGGGGCATACCTCTGCCCGTGAGGTACGCCCCTGCTCTTTCCTATTTTATATAAAGAGATTGGTATTATCAGTGCTTCTTTACCATGCCGTCTTGGGTAGCCATATCGTCAAATAGCGAACCGCCAAGATTATTCTGTCGTTGCCGCCCGCTTAGGCTGCGTTATCAGGCTGACAATAATAAACACCGCGAGCGCAGGAAGCAGTGGCAAAACAGAGGCGTAGGGAATCACAATGATTTTGAACGAATTAAGAAGCGTCAGGCCAACGCCAACAATAAAGCTTGCAATTGCACCTTCCTTTGTTGCTTTCTTCCAGAAAACGCCGCCTACAATCATAATAAGAGCACCAGCATTGATCAGGCTGTATGCCAGAGAAAGCAACGGGATCAGGTTTGTAAATTGCAGAGAGATTAGCAAAGCCAGGATGCCCATTACAAGCGTCGAAACAGTCGTTATGGTAGACAGCTTCTTCTGGTCCGCTTCACCATCAGGGTTGATAACCTTGAGATAAATATCGTTGACAATATTCGCCGAGCCCGCAATCAGTCCGCCGTCGCAGGTGGACATGACCGCCGCGCAGATGCATGCAACCATCAGCCCTGCCATCACTGGGGGCATCTTTTCCATCAGCAGTTTGAAGAACACAATGCTGGTGTCCGCCTCGGGCCAAAGCGCATGGCCGTACATGCCCATCAGCACAGGAAGCGCAGCGTAAGCAACCACGAGAACAGATGCGATGATTGGTGCCCAGAATGCAATTTTCATCGTTTTGCTGGCCACTGTACGCTGAAATGCCGTAGCCGAGGTCAGACCGAATAGCGCAGAAGGGCCGAACATCATAATCATGGTCTCTGCGTTAAAAGGCATAATCTGGAAGCTGGTCGCCGGCAAATTTGCTGTCATAACACTCCAGCCACCCTGTGCAAAAATCCAAATCACGCCGACAATAGTGACGACAAAGATGATGGAACTCTGCACCACATCGGTCATCAGAACCCCCCACAGTCCAGACATGGTGCTATAGCCAATAACAATAATAAAGGTGATTGCCGCACCGGCGGTGCCCGGCAGTCCGACATATTCGAACAGTAAGCGTCCTGCCATGATCTGTCCAGCACAAATTGCAATCATGGTACAGTAATGCAGAATTGCAATCAGCACAGAAACGACCTTCCCGCCGTAGCGATCGGAGAGTACATCAGGCAGCGTCAGATAGCCCTTCTTGTACACAATTTTAGACATGACCAGTGCAAATAACACAAAGGATAACGCTGCGCCTGCGCCATACCATAGCCCTCCAATACCATAAAGTGCACCATACTGTGCACCTCCGACTACGACACCATTGCCCAGATGCGAGCCAAGGTACGAACCGACAACCAGCAGCATGCTTCCCTGCTTGGCAGCTGTCATAAAGTCCTTGTTGGTCTCGCTGTACTTTCTTCCCTTTAAGCCGATCCATAACATACCTGCAAGGTAAATTGCCATGATTACAAGGATAATAGTGACTCTGCTATTCATTGTTATCTCCTCTCCTGTTTACGTTTATCTTATCACTTATCTTTCTGTTTTCAAATTGCGTTTTTCTTTTTCAGCTCTTCGAGCTCTTCTTTGCTCTTGCCGAGAACGTGTCCGTAGATATCCTCGTTGTCTCCACCGAGCACCGGCGCCGCCTTGTACTCGATGTCCGGATGTGCAGAGAGCTTGACCGGAAAACCCATATAGGGAACCGGGCCGTCGATCCCGTGGACCGGCATTTTTACAAGATAACCGTTTTCCCACAAGTGCTCGCTGCGCAACAGACGGCCGGGAGTCGCCACAATACCGGCAGGGATGCCCGCGTCAACAAACTTTTTCTCCAGCTCGTCGGCCGTCATATTTGAAGCCCACTTCTGAATCGCTGCAAAAAGCTCCGCGTGATGCGTCACGCGATACGGCAGATCGTCAAGCCAGCGCTCCTCCTGAACAACCGGCTCCGGACAGATCGTGCGCAGCTTGCGGAACAGCTGGTTTGTGCCAGCCTGGAAGTTGACCCAGTCGTCCTTCGTCTTCAGATACCCGTATGGAGCGGCATCGTCACTGCCCATGGCAGCTTCGTCACCATTTAGATAGGCATCAGCGATTGAATCTGAGCGGAGCACTGTGGAGCATGCGATCATAGCCGTGTCCACATACTGTCCTTTCCCCGTTTTCTCGCGGTCAAGGAGCGCAAGGAGTGTGCCGATTACGGCGTTCATTCCTGCCATGTGGTCATGGATAGCTCCCTTGCTGCGCTCTACCTTATCTCCATCAATGCGGGTAACGCCGGACATGGCGGAAATAATGCCGTCAAATGCCATGCGGTCACGTAGCGGCCCGCTGTGGCCGAAGCCTGTAATTGAAACCATAATCAGCCGCGGATTGAGCTTATGCAACTCCTCATAGCCAAGCCCCATCTTCTCCATCACACCGGCGCGGAAGTTTTCAATCAGAACATCCGAATGAAGGATCAGCTCCTTAATCAGCTGCAACCCCTCAGGACTTCTGGTGTCCGCCGTCACGCTTTTCTTATTTCGGTTCATCGCCTGGAAGACTAGGCTTACGCCATCCTTCCACGGACCGCCTACACGATAGATTTCGCCTTCGCCGGGCTTTTCCACCTTGATGACCTCTGCGCCCATATCCGCCAGCATCATGGCGCAATAGGGGCCCGAAATATAACGAGACATATCCACCACGCGGATCCCATCTAAAATACCGCTCATTTTCTATGTATCCTCCTGCATTTTTACCCTGCGGTTCGCTCAGTTATAGCGGGTATTCAGTGCAGACTTGAGCCCGCCGGACTCAATATCGCTCTTAAAGCTCTGCATATTCTTCTGCTGCATGTTCGTGCGGGAAAGATTGAACATTTCGGAGGTATACTCCACCGTGTTGGCAAAGCCGCGCAGATCGTAGATCTTGCGGATGGTGTGCTTCATCATCGCCATGCTCTCTGCAGGGATGCGCGCCACCTGTTCAGCGACCTGCATCACACGCTCTTCAAGATTTCCATACGGCACGACCTCGTTGACCATGCCCATCTCGCGCATCTCCTCAGCGGAGAAATACTTGCCCATGAAATACCATTCCGTTGCCTTGTTGAACGGAAGCTTCCAATGCTCCATGGGGATTTCAGGTGTAAAGCCGAGCACAATCTCGGGATTGCCGAAGCTTGCGTTGTCCGCAGCAATGACGAGATCGCTCATCATTGCGATGGTAATGCCGCCGCCAATACAATAGCCCTGCACCGCGCTGATGATGGGTTTGGGAAGATACCACATATAGAGGAAGAAGTCGACCTCGCTCTTAGTATCCGCCCTTCGCTCCACAATATCGGTGATGTTATGCTCCATGCTTTCCTTGAGATCAAATCCGGCAGTAAATGCTTTCTCGCCCTCTGCGCGGATCACGATCACCTTGACATCGGAATCGTCTGCCGCTTCGTGCAGGTACTGACCCAGCCCGTTGATCATGGCGGAGTTAAGCGCGTTGCGCTTTTCCGGCCGGTTCAGCGTAATGATGCCAATGCCATTCTTTTTCTCGTACAGAATAACGCTCATAATGGTTCCCTCCTTCTATTTTTGCGCCGTCATTTTCCGGCACCGCGCAGCGTTTGCCGCGCTGTGCGGTAATTCTTCCAGCCCATGACAGCCGCTTTTTCTTTCTCTCTTCCGGCTTACTTGCCAATATCTGCCTTGGCGGCTCTAACTTCTTCGATCAGTGCAGGAACGACCTCAAACAGATCGCCCACAATACCGAAATGCGCCACCTTGAAGATCGGCGCGTCGGGATCCTTGTTGATCGCCACGATCTGGTCGGACCCGGACATGCCTGCCAGATGCTGAATTGCGCCAGAAATGCCGCAGGCGATGTACAGCTTGGGGTGAACGGTGCTGCCCGTCTGTCCGACCTGGTGGCTGCTGTCGATCCAGCCGGAGTCCACTGCCGCACGGGACGCGCCCACCACACCGCCGAGCATCTCTGCCAGCTGTTCAAGCATCGGGAAATTCTCCGGTCCTTTCATGCCGCGCCCGCCGGAGACGATCACCTCCGCCTCGCTGATGTTGAAAGTGCTGCCGACTTTTGCGATCAGCTCCCTCACCTGCGTGCGGATCTTATCCTGCGTCACTGTCCGCTCAAGGCGAATCACCTTTTCCGTTGCCTTGCCCGCAAGCTGAGCACGGAATACGCCAGGACGCACCGTGCCGATCTGTGGCCGCGTGTTTGAGCAGAGAATCGTCGCCATCAGGTTGCCGCCGAACGCTGGACGCGTCCACGCCACATCGCCAGACTCTGCGTCGATGCCGAGCGCCGTGCAGTCTGCTGTCAGGCCGGTCTTCAGCCGACAAGATACGCGGGGTGCGAAATCCCTGCCGTTTTCCGTTGCACCGATCAGCACCGCCGACGGCTTGTACTCGCAGATCAGCCCGTGCAGCAGCTCTGTGTAAACATCGGTAACGTACTGTGCACACTGCGGACAATCCACTGCAAGGATGCTGTCTGCACCGTACGGCTTTACCTGCTCAACCAGCTCCGTCGTGTCATCTGCAAGGATCACAGCGGTCAGCTCCTCGCCGGTAGTATCTGCAAGGTCACGCGCCGCGTGCAGCAATTCAAGGCCCACATGCTGCGCCTGATGGTCCGCCTGCTCGATATATACCCAAATACCTCTATAGTTTTCTTTACTCATAATGCCTCTCCTAAATCACGTTTGCACGTTCAAGTGCCTCGTAAAGCTTACCCGCCTGCTCACGGACGGATTCGCCCTTGATCCAAACGCATTCGGCATGCCGCTCCGGCGTAAAGGATCTCTTTACGCGCGTGGCAGAACCTTTCAGGCCAATGCTCTCATCCTCCACCGGAAGTTCATCGCGCGTCAGAGACTTGATCTCATAGCGGTTTGCGTGCAGACGCCCACGAATCGTTTCAAAGCGCGGCTCCTGCTCGCCCTTAACGACGGTGATCACCACCGGCAGCTGCGCGGTCACAATCTCCTGGTGCTTGGTGCATTCTCTGACCGCTTTGACACCTTTTCCGTCCACCTCAACGCTGCTAACATAGGTGATCTGAGGGATATCCAGATGCTCTGCCATCTCAGGTCCTACCTGGCCGGTATCTCCGTCGATTGCCTGCTTGCCGCACAGGATCACATCGAAAGGGCCGAGCTTTCTGGCAACGGACGCCAGAATATAGCTCGTCGCCAGCGTATCCGAGCCTCCGAATTTGCGATCAGTGACGAGGTAGGCGTCATCTACGCCCATCGCCAGCGCGTCGCCGAGAATGCTCTTCGCCTGAGGCGGGCCCATTGTAACCACCGTCACACGTCCGTCGGTCATCTCCTTGAGCTGTAACGCCTGTTCCACAGCGTAGGCGTCAAACGGATTCATGATGCTGGGCACGCCGGTGCGAATCAGCGTGTTGGTCTCCGGGTCAATCCGAATCTCCGTTGTATCCGGAACCTGTTTGATACAAACTAAAATCTCCATCTGCCTGTCTCCTTATTTCAGCATCGAGCCTGCAACAACGACGCGCTGAATCTGGTTGGTACCCTCAAAGATCTGGAAGAGCTTTGCATCGCGCATCAGCTTTTCCACCGGATAATCTCTCATATAGCCGTAGCCGGAGTGAATCTGCACCGCATCCGTCGTTACCTTCATTGCAACATCACCGGCGAAGCATTTTGCCGCCGCGCAAATCTCGGTGTACGGGCGGATGTTGTTATCCACCATCTCTGCTGCACCATAGACCAGCGAACGTGCTGCCTGCGTCTGGATCTGCATGTCCGCCAGCATGAACTGAATCGCCTGCAGCTTGGCAATGGGTGCACCAAAGCAGATACGGCCCTTGGCGTAATCCACGCTGTAATCGATCGCGCTTTGCGCGATGCCCACGGCTGCCGCGCCGACTTCAACACGGGACGCATCCAGCGTCTTCATTGCGATTTTGAAGCCCTGTCCCGGTTCGCCAAGCAGGTTTTCTTTTGGAACAAACACATTCTCCAAGATCACGTCGCCTGCCGCGGAAAGGCGGAGGCCCATCTTATCCTCATGGCGTCCGGTTGAAACGCCCGGACGGTCGCCCTCTACGATGAAAGCGCTGATCCCTTTCGAACCGATCCCCTTCTGCGTCTTCGCAAAGATGACGAAGAGCTTGGCGTATGGCGCGTTTGTAATGAAGCATTTACGCCCGTTTAGAATGTAACCACCCTCGCATTCCACCGCTGTGGTCTTCAATGCCGCAGCATCCGATCCTGCGTCAGGCTCAGTCAAACCAAACGCCAGCATATCTCCTGCTTGCACGAGCTCCACAGCGTATTTCTTCTGTGCATCGTTTCCTGCAATCAGGATAGGCTTGCAGGCGAGACTCGTTGCACCCAGTGCATTTGCGATGCCTGCCTCCCAGCGGCTCAGCTCCTCAGTCAGCACACACTGTGTTGTGCAGCCCAGTCCCAGTCCGCCGAATTCCTTCGGCAGCGCCACTTCAGTAAAGCCGATTTTCACTGCCTGCCGGTAAATATCCAGCGGCGTCTCGCCCTTCAGGTCGTATTCCTTTGCTGCCGGACGCATTACCTTCTTGCCAAAATCTGCAGCAAGCCGCTTCAAATCTTGCTGATCCTTCGTCAACACAAAACCGCTCATAGTTTTTCTTTCCTTTCCTCTGGAAATGTTTTTGCCATATTGCACAAGCAAACGCATCGGATGTCACAATTTCTTGTGCTTTCATTGTATCTATTCTGCACTTTTAGGGAATCGCCAAATAATTGTATCCGGTACAACCAAACTGTTATATCAAGGTAGCAAAACAGCGTGCATCTTTCTTGATTTACTCTTGCAAATCTGCTATCTTATCATTAAGCAGCTCGCCGCACGGTCGCAGGAACGGCACACAGAGCCCGGCAGCTACAACTTTTTTCATTTCTGCGGCAATTCATTCATCTTCCAATTGAAATTTATGACCCTGCGATGCAGGAAGGAGGCATTTGCATTGGATATTCGGCAACTACGCTACTTTTTAAGGATCTGCAGCGACGGGAGCATCCTCAAGGCCTCGCAGAATGTTTTCATCACGCAGCAAGCTCTCAGCAAAATTATCTCCGCCATGGAGCAGGAGATCGGCGCGCCGCTCTTCTTCCGTTCCTCTCGCGGCCTGGTTCCGACAGAAATCGGTCTTCAACTCAAAAAGCTGGCTCAACCTGTGGTTGATGCAATGGATAAGCTAAACGAAGAAATTTCGTCCGCCGTGCAGCTGCAAAGCAACAATCTCTCGCTTGGTGTCTCCTGTGGACTGCAATATTTTCTTCCGCAGGCAGGTCTGCGTGAGTTTTCGCAGACGCACCCGGACATTTCGCTTTTCATTGAGGAAAGTGACAGCCGCAAATGCGAAGCGCTCGTTGCCACCGGTGACTATACTGCCGCGCTGACCATCGGCGCGGTCGAGAACCCCGGTTTGGTCGTCGTCAATCTTCTGCAGCGTCAGCGCGTTGCCATTGTGCCAAAGTCCTCCCCGCTCGCCTCACGTTCGGCGCTGCACATCAGCGATCTGGACGGGCAGGTACTGGCACTGAACATCAATGACCGTTGTTACAGCCGCTTCTGCGCCATTTGCAGCCAACAGAATGTACACACCACCAACATCCGCGTAGGTGACAGCATCACAATGTTCGACTTTTGTGAGAATCAGAACTATATCGGCATGACACTGGACTATCTGCTGCAATATCGCTGGACAAATCTGCACAACATCGTCGCCATTCCTATTGATTTTAGTGAGTTCCCTTATACGGTGAACCTTGTGGCAAATCCCGCACAGTACACGCGTAAGATCGTGCAGCAGTTCACCAGCCTGATTTGCAGGGGCGTGCTGTCTAAGGATGAAAAGCCCCTGGAGCTTCCCTATGACTTTTCAAAGAATGCATAGCAGAATATAAGCATCATACTAAACTCGATTCCATTAAAGCCAATGTGAACTTACAAGCATGGACCAGCAAGCTCTCCCATGATAGATAGCCATTTTGTAAAGTCATCGTCGCTGTCCGATATGGAACGAATAGATGATAAACGTAGAGAGGCTACGAACTCTCATCTCTTATGTAGAAAATAATCATCGGTTTTCGCACATCACGATCCTCGATGACTGTAGAATCCACCCTCAAGGGCAATTACTTTGTCCCAAGTCCCCCACTACCAGACAACGGATAAGTATGCCCGCTCCGTGGTATGCATCCGCTCTCCCGTGAATAGCGCTATCTCTTGCCAAGTCACCTGCGTCGACGGTGCCATGATGACTGCGTACTAAGGGATTCCATTCTACGCTGCTGAAATCAATAAAAAGGGAGCTGCATCTCTATTCGAGACGCAGCTCCCTTCAGTCTGTCGAGGAACCCGGTCTGCACTCAGGAGCAGACTGGGTCCCGAACATATATGAGCGAAAAAACAGCAAAGCGAAACAAGGACAACAGGTCCCTCC